>Ga0180009_10004812_pt1 | contig 14735 bp, 16 predicted proteins | sample OS_PC_MetaG_FD_123537 | JGI IMG/M metagenome (GOLD analysis project Ga0180009, IMG submission 123537) | Groundwater microbial communities from the Aspo Hard Rock Laboratory (HRL) deep subsurface site, Sweden - OS_PC_MetaG | ecosystem: Environmental > Aquatic > Deep subsurface > Groundwater...
TAAAAACCATAGTAAGTGTTTGTTTTAATTTTAAAAATAAGCTTATCCCCAGATTTTGGTCGCCTTTATTATGATTCTCAGGAATATATAAATGCTATTAGTACAAAGCGAACGCAACGCACTCCTCAGTTCCCTCTCGGCTGTTGTAGGGGTCGTCGAACGACGTCACACCCTGCCCATCCTGTCGAATCTGTTACTGGAAAAAAAAGGCAACAAGCTCACCTTGCTGGCAACCGATCTCGAATTACAGATCAGCACCCAGCAGGACGTGGAAGCCGGCGAAGATTTCGCCATCACCATTGCAGCACGCAAGCTGTTTGACATCGTGCGGGCATTGCCTGACGCGGCCAAAGTCAAACTGGATTCCAAGGACAGCCAGGTTGTGGTGAGCGCAGGCAAGTCGCGCTTCACCTTGCAAACCCTGCCGGCGGCAGACTTTCCGCGTGTTGAAACCGGCGCCGGTCTGGGTGCGGTCATTCGCCTGCCGCAAAAAACATTGAAGCGTTTGTTGCAATTGGTTCAATTTGCCATGGCCAGCCAGGACATCCGGTATTACCTCAACGGCATGCTGCTGGTGCTGGAAGGCAAGCAGTTGCGCGTGGTGGCCACCGACGGTCACCGCTTGAGTTATGCCGAGACCGAGCTCGAAAACGAAGCTGAAGCGCGTGAAGTCATCATTCCGCGCAAGACCGTGGTCGAGTTGTCGAAGTTGCTGGGTGATGTGGATGATCCGGTTGAACTCCGTATTGGCGCCAATCAGGTCACCATCACCCTGCCCGGAACCGAGTTGGTCACCAAAGTGGTCGATGGAAAATTCCCCGACTACCAGCGTGTAATTCCGATGAATCAACCGCGTCACCTCAAGGCCAATCGCCAAAATGTGATGCAGGCATTGCAACGTGCGGCGATTCTTTCAAACGAAAAATTCCGCGGCGTGCGCCTGGTGATGAGTGATAACACCCTGGGCATTGTCTGCAACAACAACGAGCAGGAAGAAGCCGCCGACGAAATTGAAGTCAGCTATGACGGCGAACCGCTGGACGTTGGATTCAACGTGACCTATCTGCTGGATGGACTTGGTGCGGTGGGTAGCGAAGAAATTATTTTGTCGCTGGCCGACGCGAACAGCAGCATGTTGCTGACCAGTGAAGGCGAAGTGGGCTTCAAGTACGTCGTGATGCCGATGCGTATTTGAGTCAGGCGCAGCCAGGTGAAATTCACGCTACGCAACACACTGCAATAACCGACAGGAATACCCCCTCAGGGGATTGAATACCATGAGTGATAAGCCCGACAACATGCAACCCGATGACGTAAACGGCGGATACGATGAAGACAGCATCCAGCAGCTGGAAGGCCTGGAAGCCGTGCGTAAACGTCCGGGCATGTACATCGGTGATACCTCTGACGGTTCCGGATTGCACCACATGGTGTTTGAAGTGCTCGACAATGCGATTGACGAAGCGCTTGCGGGCTGGTGCGATGACATCAAGGTCATCATCCATCCAGACAATTCCATTTCGATTTCCGACAACGGACGCGGTATTCCGGTAGGCGTCAAATTCGACGACAAACACGAACCCAAGCGTTCGGCAGCGGAAATTGTCATGACCGTGCTGCACGCAGGCGGCAAGTTCAACCAGAACAGCTACAAGGTGTCAGGTGGCCTGCACGGCGTGGGTGTGTCCTGCGTCAACGGGCTGTCAAAATGGCTCAAGCTGATCGTGCGTCGTGATGGAAAAAAATACGCGATGACGTTCAATCAGGGCAAAGTGCTCGATCGCCCGGTTGAAGTACAGAATGGCATTGAGATTTCGCCGATGCAGGTGGTTGGCGACACTCAAACACGCGGCACGGAAGTCCATTTTTTGGCCGACGAGGAAATCTTCGGTGTCGGTCAGATCGTCTATCACTTCGACATCCTCGCCAAGCGTATTCGTGAACTGTCTTTCCTCAACAACGGCGTCAAGATCGAACTGATCGACCATCGTGACGGCAAGACCGAGAACTTTGCCCACTCGGGTGGCGTGAAAGGCTTTGTCGAATACGTCAGCCGCCTCAAGACGGCGCTGCATCCCAAGATTTTCACCGCGGTTGGCGAAAAAGATGGCATGACCGTCGAAGTTGCGATGCAGTGGAACGACAGCTATTCCGAATCCGTACAGTGCTTCACCAACAACATTCCGCAACGTGACGGCGGTTCCCACCTGACCGGCCTGCGCATGGCGATGACGCGGGTGTTGAACAAATACATCGAGGAAAATGATCTGGCGAAAAAAGCCAAGGTCGATACCACGGGCGACGATATGCGCGAAGGCCTGACCTGCGTGTTGTCGGTCAAGGTTCCCGAACCCAAGTTTTCCTCGCAAACCAAGGACAAGCTGGTCTCCAGCGAAGTGCAGCCGGTGGTGCAGGAAGTCGTCGGACAAAAACTGGCGGAGTTTTTGCTGGAAAACCCGTCCGATGCCAAGTTGTTGTGCAGCAAGATCATCGATGCCGCGCGCGCGCGCGAAGCCGCACGCAAGGCGCGCGAGATTACGCGACGCAAAGGCATCATGGACGGTCTCGGTTTGCCCGGAAAACTGGCTGACTGCCAGGAAAAAGATCCATCCTTGTGTGAAATTTACCTGGTCGAGGGCGATTCCGCCGGCGGCTCTGCCAAGCAGGGACGCGACCGTAAATTCCAGGCAATTCTGCCGCTCAAGGGGAAAATTCTAAACGTAGAACGCGCGCGTTTCGACAAGGTCATCGCCAGCCAGGAGATCGCCACCCTGATTACCGCGCTCGGCACCAGCATCGGCAAGGATGATTACAATCCCGACAAGCTGCGTTACCACCGCATCATCATCATGACCGACGCCGACGTCGACGGCGCCCACATTCGCACCCTGCTGCTGACCTTCTTCTATCGCCAAATGCCCGAACTGGTCGAGCGCGGTCACATCTACATCGCCCAGCCGCCACTGTACAAGGTCAAGCATGGCCGCTCCGAACGCTACATCAAGGACGAGCATGCGCTGAAAGAGCACCTGATGGCTGAAGCCATGAAGGACGCCGAGTTGACGCCAATGGACGGCGCCATGCCGATCATGGGCGAAGCCCTGGAAACCCTGGCACGCGAGTATTTCCTTGCCGAGGCTGTGTGTGATCGCCTGGCCCGCCTGCTGCCGAACGATGTGTTGCAGACCCTGATGCGCATCCCGCGCCTGAGTCTGGAAAACAGTGGCGCCGCCATGCTGGCCGAAGCGAGTCTGGGCGCAGCACTCGATGCGGTTAAATTCGAAGTGGCTGCCGAATACATCAGCGAATCCGAAACCCATCGTCTGCGTATCACGCGCCATTCGCATGGCAATACCTACGTTAATTTCCTGGAAGCCGATCTGCTCGAATCAGGCGATTACAACCAACTCGTCAAGGTGGGTGATTTGTTGCGCGACCTGATAGGACTGGGTGCGCGCGCCAAGCGCGGAGAGAAAGAATCTTCGGTGCAGAACTTCCGTGAAGCGATGGACTGGTTCCTCGGCGAAGTCAAACGCGGCATGAGCATCCAGCGCTATAAAGGCCTGGGCGAGATGAACCCAGCGCAGCTGTGGGAAACCACCATGGACCCCAAAGTTCGCCGGCTGATGAAAGTGCAAATCGACGACCTGATTTCAGCCGACCAGATTTTCACCACGCTGATGGGAGACGAGGTTGAACCTCGCCGCAACTTTATTGAAACCAATGCGCTGGGCGTGCGAAATCTGGATGTGTAAGAGTGTAGTGAAGGTGATCGAAATTAGTGACATCCCGTGGCCAGTATAATCAGTAACTTAGACATTATTTTCTTCAAGGTCACGATTTGCTGAACCCAGTATTGGTGTCACTGCCGTGATTCTTTACCCGAATTAGTGCCGCACAGACTTAGTGCTGCAAAAAGCCGGCTGACCACTGACTTATATCCCGTGTCTGAAACCTACCCGTTGCGGCCATTCAGTCTGTCTCCACCAAGCGGCTGCTTGTCGGCCGAAGCTGCCGCTGGAGGTTTAGCGGACCACTTCCGCTATGGATTCGTTACCGGACATAGGCCAGAAAATTCACCGAACGGTAGCTTACTGATTTCTTCTGCGGCAGCACCCGACTCCTTGCTGCCGAACGTGGAAAGTGGAAGCGGACCTTCGATGCAAACCCTGGAATATGGGGGCCGCCATTCGTTATGTGCGGGTGATATTTTCGCCTTGATGGCGGCTGTGCAGCGACAACGGTCAGTCGGATTCCATGACTAAGGAATAGGTTCTGGAGTCGTCGCTCTCAGAAGGCAGTTCCAGAGAGGTCTCACTGCGTATGCAACTGTTCAATCCGGCGCGCCGATCGCTGCCCTGGTGCCCACACCATGGACGCATCGCCATCGTTACTATGGCATGCTCGCGCCCAATACACCGCTGCGTTCTGTTACGTCGGCGCCGTCATACGCGGATGTGCGTGGCGGTGGCGATGCGGCTGGTGGTCCAGTTGACCGCGCGCAGAGCGCGGATGCCGTCGTTGTACACCGGCAGATCGTCGCTGATGCCGCGCATCGAGACCAGCACGATGGCACGCTGCGGTTCCGGTTGGCGGGCTTCGCCGGCGCGGCGCAGCAATTCCAGATAGAGGCGGAAGTTGCAGCCCGCCTTGCCCTGGCGGAAGCGGGCGCGATACACCTTGACCGGCGACCACTTGAAGCCATGGTCGATCATCGCCGCTTCGTAGAGATCCTGCTTGTCCGGGGTGTCGAGCGGCACAATGCCGTGATGCTTGATCACGCCATCTGCATCGGGGTCGTAGCTACCGAAATGGGCGTTGACGTTGGCGCGGATGTACTCGGCGCCGTGCCGCCCGTCGACCGGGGGCGCATAGGCCAAGGTCAGGATGATCTCGCCCTTGAAATGCGTGCCGTCGGGATGCAGGCAGGCGGGGATGGGGAAGGGTGTTTTTTCCCAGAAAACCCCGTCGTACATTTCCGCATCGAACAGCAGGGTAAAAGTGTCCGGGCGGCAGAACAGGGTTTCCATCACAGAATCCGGCACGCCGGTGCCGTGGTAGTTGCGTTCGTCCGGGGTGAAGCCGGGCGAGTTCAAAGCTGCGGCGTGAATCATCAATGCCTTCACCATGTCCGGGCGCACGGCGTGGCCTTGCTGTTCCATGACCTGCCAGGCATTAGCCGCCAGCGTGGCGGCTAATGGCGTGGCGAAACTGGTGCCGATGGATTCGCCGATGCGGCCGTCTGGCAGAAGCGAGCGTACGCCCGCGCCGCCGAAATTGCCTGCGGCATCCTGGTTGCCGCCGCGATGGGTGATATCTGGCTTTGGCGTCTTTGCCGGACCCGGTCCGCGCCGTGAAAAAGGCGAAGGGCTGCCGGCCGTGACATGGGCATCCACGTGCGCGACCGAGCCAACGGTGAGGCCACGCACTGATTCTGCCGGCAGCGAGATGCGATCCTTGCCGCCGAAATCGGGCGGGTTGGGCCAAGTTCGTAACGGCGCGCTGGCGAAATTGCCAGCGGCGATCACGAACAGCACGCCGTACTTGTCGGACAACGCGTCCAACTCCCTTGCCATCTGGCCGAATTCATCTGGGTCGCCGGGGTAGGGGCTGCCAAAAGAGCAGTTCCATACCTTGACCTCCGGATGTTTCTTCAGGCTTTCGGTAATGGCGTTGATCATTTCGTCGACGGTGGTGTTGCCGGTGGTGGCCAGCGCGGCGATGTCGAGAATGCGTGACTGAGCCGCCGGAAAGTGATTGTCGCCGCCGTTGATCGCGCGTGATCCCGCCACCAGTCCGGCCACGAAGCTGCCGTGTAGGTAATCGGTGTCGCCCGGCAGGACATAGGTTTCGCGCCCGGCTAGCCAAGGTTTCAAAAGTTTGTGTTTCGGATCGACCCCGGTATCGACTACAGCGACTACCGGCAAGTCGTCCGGCGGCGCCGGCAGCATTCCGGCCGGCGCGTTACCGACCGGAACAAACCACTGCGGAGTGATGCGGATCGGCGAGAATTCTTCCGCTGGTGCCACGGAGCGAACCCCAGGGAACGCTGCAATGGTCAAGGCGGCTTCGAGCGACTTGATCTCGACAAATTGCGCCCGTCGCGACATCGCTGGCTGTTGCTCGCTGACGCGGCATTTGGTCTTGCGTAGAAGGGCCTGCAACTGCTCGCCAATCAGCGCGTCGATGTCTTCGTCGGTATTCGAGAAGCGTTCCAGCACGAAGGGTTTTCCGGCCTTGATCCAGGCCTTGACGTCACCCAGTTCGCGAAAGCGCTTGCCGATCTGCAGCGCTTGGTCGGCGCCATAGGCGGTGAAGGATTCGATGGTGGAAATGTTGGCACGGATGCCTTTGGCCTGGTTGTCGCTGATAACGCTGGCCAGTTGGGACAGGCTGTGGGTAGTCGCGGGGAGTAGTAATTCCCCCATACCATGGGTACCGATCGGCAACATGCCCACTCGTTCCAACAATTGCATGGGACGGTTGGATTTGGCCATCGCCTCGGTGCGTAGCCTCAGGGTAACGACAGTCGGCAGTTCCGGATACATGGCATGCGTGCTGGCAACCTCTTGCCCCACCATGCCCAGTTGATCGACCAACATGCCTCGCAGGGCGCGGTTGACGGGAACCAGCTCTTTGGGTTCGCCGAAGCCGCTAATGACTTTTTGTTTGAGGTCGTTTGCCCGCGGTGCGACGACCAGAATCGGGTGTTCCTTCTTTGCCTTCATGCTGTCCCCCTGACGCTGCCTTATTGGTTTGTCTTACTGAGATTCCATAGTATTCCGCCAGTTTCCTTAGTGAAAGCCACCTTGGCGCCCAGTGTCGAAGGAATTCGATTTCCTTTTCGCGTGAATCGAGTTGTATTCCGCTTTGCATGGCGATCACCAGCCCGAGACGGCGCAACAGGTCGATCGGCTGGATGGTGTCATCGCCGCGCAAGATGGCGGCGCGGATTGCATCGTGCGCCGCATGCTCGATCGCCGCGCCGGAAAGTCCGGCCGAGAGCTCGGCCAGCGTCGCGCAGGATAAATCGGCATGAGCGTACTGACCAAGCTTCAGTGCCCATATATGCGCACGCAGATTGGCGTCAGGTAGTGATAGCTCGACACGCCAGGCAAAACGGCGCCAGATGGCGCGGTCAAGTAGTTCAGCGTGGTTGGTCGCCGCCAGCAGCAGAGTTTCGGGCGCTAGTGCGTCCATGTTCTGCAGCAATGAAATCACGATGCGTTGCAGCTCGCCCACCTCGCGTTCGTCGCTGCGGGCCTTGGCCAAGGCGTCGAACTCATCGAGGAACAGCACGCAGGGCCGGTTTTCGGCGTGCTCGAAAACCCGGCGCAGGTTGCGGCTGGTTTGGCCAAGTAGCGACGAAACCAAGGTATCGCAGCGCACGGTAAGCAAAGGCAGGCCCAACTCAGCGGCAATTAGGCGCGCGGCTTGGGTCTTGCCGCAGCCCGGCGGTCCGGAAAACAGCAGGCGCGCCGGGTGGCGGATGCCGGCGGCGGCCAGCTTCTCCGTGGCGCGGGTCGACTGCACGAATTCTTCAATGCGCGCGGCGGCATTCTCGGGCAGCACCAGGGAGATGTCGGCGCGCACGGGCAACTCTTCGTCCAGCGTATGCAACTGGCTCTCCGAATCGACCGGCAGGGAATGTTGCAGCGAGACGGGCGCCAGCGTCTGGGCAGGCACGCGCGCGAGCTTCTGGCGCAACATGCTGGCCTGGCGCATCTCGCCGTCGGATTCGAGTTTTTCCGCCAGCAGGCCGGCGTAGTCGGCGGCCTTGCGGACATTGTGCTGCAGAGCCCCTTCGAGGATCTTCAGCACTTCATTGAGATGATTCATTACAACTCCCGTGTGGAGCGCAAATCCTAGCACGTGTTCCGATTTTTGGCGGTTTTGTTTCAATTTTACGGCTATTTGTTCCGATTCCCGGGGTGTAAGGCCTCGATGCCGTCGATCACGCGGTTGAGGGCGGCTCAGCCCTCGGAGGTGAGCTGGTAGGCCAGGGCGCCGTGGTGTGGGACACCAGGGCGGCGATCGGCGCGCCGGATTGAACGGCTGCAATACACAGTGGAGCGGTAGAGCGGCCTCTCTGGAAGCTGCTTTCTGAGAGCGACGTCGCCAGAACCCTATTCCTTAGTCATGGAATCCGACTGACCGTTGTCGGCTGCACAGCCGAAGTTCCGATTAGAAATGTTGGTGGCGCCGCTTGAATGCCCTGGCGATCATTGCCGGCTCAATCAATTTCCTTGGGGAGATTGATGTAATGCGGAGTGTTTTTCGTCCAGCGCAAGGAAGCATAGCCGGCAATGAGGCGATGACCTACCCAGCGAGGGTCTACGGTAGGCGGGTGCCCCTTCTGATTTGCAAGCAGTAGCGTTCCCATGAGCGCCGCCCATTCATTGCTTGTTATCAAAGTTCTCCCATAACCGTGAAACGACCGGCCGCTCTTATACCATTTGAAGCGGTGGAAGAGTTCTTCTCCAAGAAACGGCCTAAGTTTGGCGAGTTGGGCCACTGACCCAGTGGACATATCAACCATTGGAATGTGCCTTGTCTCCCCTGATTGCATATCGACCCTTGAATGAATTGCCAGCTCTCGATCCGATGGCGTCCTCCGCAATGTCGCTTCAATTATGTTGTGGTCGAGAAAGTCTTCTGTGGGGAGGCTGAAAGTTTCGCGCTTATCTATAAGTGACTGCGGAATATATTCGTAGTAGCTGAAGTATAGAGCCCGAATTTCGGACCTGAAATCTTCTACGATTGATCTCGCGTGCCAGTATGGATGCCCTGGTGGTATGGGGGAGATCACAGTTTCATTCCGGACAGCGTTTGATACGTTTTCATCGCGAAATCATCGGTCATTCCAGAAAGGAAATCAGTTACGAGGTGCGCACGAATATTCCACTCTCTAAATTTGTAGTCAACATCCGTTGCTTTAATTTTTTTGAGATCATCGAAGTAGACTTTCACGTAGTTCTTTGGAAATAACGTTAGGAGTTTCTTCTCAATAATTATTGATTTGTTGGTGCTGTCCTTGTTTTTTGAGTAATCCAATGAGCAAGAAAATCGGTCGGCGTTGCAATTCAGTAGGCAGGCGAACTGGTCGAGCAGTCCGTAAATGGCAGTGTAGCCAGCAAGCTCCACACGTTGCACGGTCTCGTGGCAGTACACTTTTGCGCGACAATAAGTCTTAAGGAGATCAAGCACTTTTCCTGCGGGTGAGTCTGATGGAATTAGCGACGGCAATGATCCATCTAGGACGCGCGCATGCTCATTGATGTACTGTTCGGCACAGTATTGGACCAACTCTCGGTTCAGATTGGTACGAAAGTCGGTGTACGTGAATAGCTTGTTATCCAGTGTTTTGCCACTTGCTGCGTTCTGTAGGATCATTTCTATCGCTGTTGCGGCACTGTCCTCAGAAGAAAAGCCTAATTCTTTCCACTGTGAATGAATTTCAGAAAGCGCTATTGATTGGACCAACAGCCCCTTCTCGATTGAATCTTCCAGGTCGCTGATGCAATACGCTATGTCATCAGCAGCCTCCATAATGTAGGCAAGAGGGAACCTCTGTGGGGTGGTATAGGCGAATTTCTGCCATACGTTCGATACGATATCAGCCTCAGTAATGAAGTAACCACACTTCTTGGTGAATGGTGATGCGATTTCCGTGCTCGTCTGAACACTCGATCTCACATACTTCAAATAGGAGGCGATGGTCGTTTTTGTGAGATTCAGTCCGTGGTCGTCAGAGTTACGCTGCAATTTCGCTACAACACGAAGGCCTTGTGGATTGCCGTCAAAGGCTACAAAGTCTGCAAGCGTTTTCGTGAGTCGAGGATCGGCAGTCCCAAGCTCCCCCTTGCCGTCACTACAAGATTTCATTATTACGTCGGGGCCCTTGGTTCGAAACCACTCGGAAATTGCGGCTTCACCGAAATGACCGAATGGCGGATTGCCAATGTCATGCATTAGGCATGCCGTTTCAACGAATGTCACAAGAGCAGCGCACTCCTCGTTTGTGGCCCACTTATTCTGAAGCAACTTAAAGCAGATTTGGTCTGCGATGTAGCGACCCATCTGAGAAACCTCGAAGGAATGCGTCAATCGGCTTCTTACTGCTGCATTGGGTTCCATGGAGAAGACCTGCGCTTTTTGCTGTAGCCGACGGAAGGCGGCACAGAAGAGTAGACGCCCTCGATCGCTCTCTGACTCCGAAATGATGTTTCTGTTCAAAACCGTCGATGTTCTAAACCGTTCCGGCGATAGTAGGTCTTTGTAAAGGGATGCCATGTTCGTCCTATGAGGTTATGAGCAGATTTAGAACTGTGGGTTAGGGCGCTCAATTATCGGCGAGAAGTTGATGGATGTGATTGTGAATAGGCCACGGCACTCTCCTCAGGGTCGAGAGTACGCGTTCGCCATTGGAAAGCTGTCGTTCGGAGTGAATTCATGATCAGTGACTGCTCAAAACCGCATTGCGGACCAAGTTGACTCAGGACTCGCCGACTGCAATGGCCGAACAGCAGGCAGACGTCAAATTTCCTCGACTGGCAGCTTTACGATCAGTAAGCCGCCGTTGCCTATTAAATATCATCAGGCAGGTGTGGGTCGTAATGCATCATAGGGACGGGAAGCGACTGTCGTACAGAATGACAAAGCTTAGCGTACGATTCTTTCCGTTTTCTGAGACGACCCCCTCAATATCTAGCGGGCAGGGTTGGTGCGGCGTCAAAGATTATGGCCATTGCTGCGACCCGTGCAAGATCCGCAGCAGCTCGATGCGCTTGGCTTTCGGCTTGACGCGGTAGACCGCAATAAAAGGCGTGCCGCCGATGACCAGCTCGCGCGTGCCCTGCTTGCGACCGGGCCGGCCCAGCTCCGGGTAGTCGATCAGCTGGCCAACATGGTGCGCGATAAGGTCGCCCTGCTCGATGGCTGCATTGGGGTTGTCCTGCGCGATGTAGTCAAGCTGCGCGTCCCGATTCTCTACGGCCTTGGGAAGCCATACCAGAATCAATTCGCCTTACCCTCGACGCGCTTGAGCAGGGCGGCACGCTGCTTGGCCCAGCTCGCCTCTGCTTCCTCGTTCGATACCCATTTGGTGGCCGGGTCGTCGGCTTCCTTGAGTGCCAGCGTGACCTGTTCCCGAAACCATTTGTCGTGGGCGGCGGCTTCATGCGCGTTCTTCATGGCCACGGCACGGTCGGGCCGGCTGCGCGTGGGTTTCGGGGCGGGGTCATAATTCACGGCGTCCACCTCGAAGCGCGCGATGCCGACCCCCTTGAGGTAATTCACCAGCGTTTCGAATTTGCTGAAGATCCGCACCTCGCGGCTGCGCTGCGCGGCCAGCGCGCGTTCGGTCATGCCGTACTTGACCAGGACGCCCCAGCCGCCTTTCTGGCCGACGATGTGGGCACTGCGCACGGCGCCGGCTTCGGCGAGCCGGGACAGGGTAGTGTGGTCGATGGTTTCGGTGCTCATGGGGTTCTCCGTGCTTTTGCGCCGTTGAATAATAGTTGAATTATCCGCGTTTAATAGTTGTTTGCAAGGTGGGGGACGGTCGGGCGCGCCGGCCATTGGTCATATTGTCCGTTGTGCGCAAACGCTCAGGGCTTGTTCTTGCGCGCCAAAGCGATCCTGGCCATGCACTCCGCCAACCAGTACTCTTGGTGCTGGTTGGCCTCGGCGTGGGTCTTGAAGAAAAATAAGTCTTTTGGGATGCAGGACGTTTGGCCGGTCGGCAGGCGGTGAATCTCGTCGTTGAACCGGGCACCTTCCATAAACAGGGCCGAGGACGCCGAGAACGTGATGGGGTGGGCTTTGCGGTGGCCGACGCGGCGCTTCGTCATTTTGCTTTCTTCCCTTGGGCAGCGATGGCGGCATTCATCGCCGCTATCGTGACCGGCGAAGCGGGCTTGCGCGCCATCCCTTTCAAGGCTGTGGCCGATTGCGGGGCGATCTCGTGGCCAACAGGCCGGCCGGCATCCACCGGGGCATGAAGGTTATCCGGGGTGATGCCCGCGAGCAGCTTGTCGATAGGCTTCATGATTTCTCTTTTCCTGTTCCAAGGATGGGCTCAGTTTAGTCAAAGTCAAAACCAACGGTAATAGGCATTGCCCAACACCCGCCAGATCAGCCTGACGATCATAAGCGCCAGCTTGGCCAGCGCGTAGGCCAGCCCCACGAACTGGATCAGCATCAGTGTGGTTTGCCATACCAGCCCTACAGCGATGAATGGTGCCCTAATCACAACAGCAATTGGATTCATGTTTTTTCCTCTCTCAATCAAGCCGCCTTGCGGCGTGGGTTTGTTAGCGGTTTCGATTCCCCGCTCACCTGTGCTGGCGGGGTCGGAACCGTTAACTACGGCGTCTGGATTGGTTGAGAGAGTAGAAAATCCAGCGTCTTGTTTTGGGCCGGGTCTTTGAGCACCGTGGCCGGAAATCTTCGGCCAATAGCACCGGGGGAGTCGGTTTGCAGTCCGCATGCCAGCGCGGTTTTAGGCTGGCGGGTGGACTGCTGAATCGCCCGGATACGGCGGGTTAGCGCAATTCGGTCGCCCCGTTTATTTCTTCGATGGTAGCGACTTTCTTTGTTCGCCCCGAGAGCAATCCGATGAAGCCGGCAATCGTTCCGGTTTGCCGGGCCGCTCTGAGTACGCCTCGACCATCTGGCAGCAAATCCAGCTCGATCTTTTCTCCCGGCTTGATGCCCAAATGTTGCAACACGTCTTTGCTAAAAGTCACTTGCCCCCGTGCGGTAACGGTCAATGTGGGCATGCTCACCCCTTATCACCAGGAAGGGGGAGGGCAGGCGGCGCGACTTGACCTGCAGCCCTTCCCCCGAAAGCCATAGCGGCTTCCCACTTTCCTTCGAGCCGCGACAATCGCCGGTCAATATCGCGCACCTCGATTGCCAGGTCACCAATGGCGCCGGTACTCCGCTTTACGTCATCCACGAGCCTTGAGACTTCCCGCATCGCGTCGAGCGCATCCTTGATAACGCTCATGCTGCTTTACGCTCCGCGTTAGCACGGCGCGACCGCAACTCGTCCACCAGCCCAGACACCTCACCAATCGCGTGGGCCAAATCCGAACGGGCTTCCGTCGTTGCTTTTTTAAGCTCCGCTGTGAGTTTGGCCAGTTCCACCTCTTCGCCGGTAGGTTCGAAGCGCTGACGGATCAATTCACCCACGCTGATATTGGCGCGGGACGCTTCCTTCTGTAGCTGCGCTTTTAGACCAGGTGGCGCAACAAACTCAATTCGCTCTGTTTTCATCCTGGCATACCTCCGTTTACGTAACCGATACCGTAATAATAATAACGCGCCACGAAATGTCAAGCACTGGTAGCAGGAGATATTTATGCTTCGCACACGCCACCAGGCTACTCAACTCAACGTTTTGTCGGTCGAGCAACCGGCCCAGGAAGACCACCTCGCCTTGGGCTTCCAGCACGAGCAGCGTGTCGGGCATGCTCATCACCCGGCGGTCGAGGATTTTCCGGCCAGTATTTAGCATAGTGGCCGTACGCTGCAACGATAGTAGTGGCGGAGAGCTAAAATGCCGCGCCACTTCCACTTCCACTTCCACTTCCACTTCCACTCCCGCGTCTAGGGCCGTGCTTGAATGCAAGTACACATACGTAGTTCAGGAGAGCGTCCATTTAGCTTGAGCTTATATCGAACGGATGCTTTTCCTAACTGCAATGCATACTGACCCCCCGAGTGTAAAAAACCACCAGAATGTAAAAACCATCTTATCCGTGCGCCAGCACACAGACAGTGCCCGCATCGGTATGTATTCTGCACCTATAAACATGGTTTAAAAGCAGCGATTTGGAATCGGCTCCAGTAGTGCTGGCCAAGTTTGTGAATCGACTTTTTAATCCATCCATGAAGATTTAAGGGTTTGATCCCGTCAGGAGGTTGATTGTGAAATGGGCAGGCATGTATTTCGGTGGTTTTGTTGTCCTGATTGGCGGCGTTCTGGCCGCGCTCTGGAAATTGGGGATTCTGGCCAATATCGGCGCCACGTGGACCGTGATCGGGATCGTAATTGCAATCGGTATTGGCATCATGTTTGCCGTCTCCAATAGCGGCAGCAAAGAAAACATCCAGATCGACCGGAATTGAAGGGGTCGCAGGAACAACAGCGGACGGGCCACGGTTTCTGGATATGCGGCTCGCCCACCCTGGCCAATGAAGAAACGGTGGTTTGGCTCGTTTCAACCGGCGGGTTGCCGGTATAAGCGCGTGCACAACTGTAATGCCCAACAGGGTAAATGAGCGCGAAGTAAACTCAAGCTGCTCACTTGCCTATAATTTGAATACCTTGAAAAGAACTGGACTTAATCTTATGAACAAAATCATTGCTTCTCTTAGCGCCATTGCATTGGGTCTCAGCGGTATTTCCGGCTGTGCCAACCTGAGCGAAACGCAAAAAACCACTGGCACAGGTGCGGCAATCGGCGCCGCTGCCGGCGCGGTCATTGGTGCTGCAACAGCAGGTGGCAACAAAGGAAAAAGCGCCGCGACCGGCGCGGCGATTGGCGCGGCAGTAGGTGCAGGTGGCGGCTATATGTGGTCGAAACACATGGAGGCGCAGAAGGCGGAGATGGAGCAAGCCACCCAGGGAACCGGCGTGAGCGTAAGCCAGACCGCCGATAACCAGCTCAAGCTGGACATCCCGAGCGATGTTTCCTTTGACACCGGCCGCTATGACATCAAATCGA
>Ga0180009_10004813_pt1 | contig 14735 bp, 29 predicted proteins | sample OS_PC_MetaG_FD_123537 | JGI IMG/M metagenome (GOLD analysis project Ga0180009, IMG submission 123537) | Groundwater microbial communities from the Aspo Hard Rock Laboratory (HRL) deep subsurface site, Sweden - OS_PC_MetaG | ecosystem: Environmental > Aquatic > Deep subsurface > Groundwater...
GCAATCTGGCATGTGGTCTAACTCTTCACTGGGACAATGTACTTGTTTGGCATAATCATTCTTATTTAAAAATTCAAAATCCATAAACTTTGCAATAAGTTTATTACTTTCAAGAATTTCTTTTTTTTCCATTATCTTTCTTTCTTTATACGTCCTTATATTTTTCTACATTCTCCTGAATTGATTTCCAGGTAAAAGGTATTGTTTTACCACCTAGTGCTTCAAAGCGACTTCCTACTTGTATTTCATCATAAGACTGAAACGAGATTTGAGCCTTGCCACTGTTTTTTTCTATGCTGACATAACCAATAACATCGGCTTTAGCATTAAGTGCCGTGGTAAGCCCCCTGGGTAGGTCTATGGACAATTGAGCAATTGTTCCGATAACAGTTGTTGGTTTACTATGTCCTACCTGAATAAAATCAATGGCATAACGTCTGCATACGTCTCCAAACCGTTTAAGAATATCGAGATTCTTTGCTCTTGCTTTACCCCAGCCGGAGCCATAAGCAGCTTCACCTATTGAAGTAATACCCATTTCTTCAACAACTATTTCTTCTATCCAGTCATTAACATCACCAACTGTATCAATAGCGATAGCCTGATATGGAAATTCACCTTTTTGTAAGGCTTGTTTCATCCATGTCAATATTTCTGCTAATGAATAAACAGGTAATGGTTTACCACGCATTTCTCCTGCACGATATAAATAACCTCTATCTTCTGGTGGTATAATTTCTGTTAGAGTTTTACCATTTTTAACAAGAATTTTTCCGTCTTTGTCTTTCACATCACGTTTAGGTGGATTAATACTTGTGCAGGTAATCCTATTACAATCTACTAAATCAGTACCAAGATTAGTATCTATAATAAGACAATTATCTCTCCATTTAGCAACTTCTGTGGTCTTACCTGTTTTAGGTGGACCAATAAGCAGGTATACAAACCCGCCAGGTAGTTCATTAGGATTAACAACTACTTTGTCTACTTGAATCATCTATTTCTCCTATTTTATTTTTTTTCGTCATCACCAACCACTTCGTATTCCAATGCTTCGATTAGTTCATCAAGAAAAAACGGGTGTACTTGACTTTCTTTCATGTCTTTTTTGTACCAAATCCCGGCCTTTCCATCAGGATTGCCCCATTGTGAATACCAATAGACTTCTTCTCCGGTTGGTAATTTGAATTTCGTCCCACGTAATGTAGAACCTTTAGGTAAATCTCTTATTTTCATTTTAATCTCTTTCTTTTAAAGTTATGTGAGGCTGACAGCAATCCTTATTGTAGGATTTACCGCACAACTAATAGTTAATTCTACCACAGCCTCACAATGTCAAAAAGTATTAAGAGATTGGCAGTTGGTCTGCAATAATATTCGGTTTTCTTTGGATCATTTCCTATCGCAAATTTTCGTCGTCATATCAGGCTACCACGCCACAATCTCTTAATGTTAAATAACGTCTTAATTTACATACTTAATATTTAATAGTCAAGATTTATTGCGTGGAAAATGACAATAATTACCATCTCCATTCAATACCTTGTCCTTTTTACTTTTAGTGCATTCTTCACATATTTTATGTTTGTATGCTGATGAAAATCCTTTATGATTTCTATTCATAAGATCATATATCTTATTACGAAAAATATTCTCAATAATAAATGAGCGTTTTTTGCCATGCTCTATTGTAGACATAAAGCGTGGAATAACCACAATCTTTTTGTCTATTGAAAATATCCAGTGTGTTAAGGGACAGACATTAAAACAATCCTGTTCACCTTTATATATCACTGTGTACCAACTTGGTATAACGCTCTTCTTCTTCGTTATGCTGAAACTGTTCACTGAGATGTTGTTCATATGTTCTCCTTTGTAGTAAAAACCGTATTGATAGCATAATTCGTTCAAGTATTAACCGCATAATTCCTCCTTATTTTCTTCATATGCGTACTCTTCTGCGTCAACAGTATTTGCTGCTTTAAGTACACGGTATCTAATTAAGAATATTGGCATTTCACGTGGCATACTAGTAATACCCCACTTAATAGCACAATCCGCTATATCATCATAAGTTATATTATCGCCACTAGCATTAGATTCCCATCTCTTTTTAAATTCTTCTTTAGTCATTATTTCCTCCTTTTTAGAATAATTAAAGAACAACCCCCCGTTCTTTTTGACGATTTTGTAACACTTTACTGTACCTAAATAAAAGTACGTTGCAAAGAACACAAACACCCTGGCTTCCCAAGAAAACTATTCTTCTAATAAATGTGATACACTCATTGTTAATGTTCGTAAATGGAAATCAATTCTAAATGGAATTATCTGATTCATACAAAAGGCTTTATACTGTGATACTATCAATGCTGCTATGTATTCTCCACAATAAATAGTTGCTCTTGCAGTGCATGATTCTTCCATTGCTTCACCTGGATTAAAGAATGACTCCTTATAAAATTGGATTTGCTTTTTATCTGCCATATTTACCAAAAACACCTGTCCTTGTTCTGCGGCCATACGTGCATCTATCAAAAACATTACAGATTTATCTACAATATTATTTTCAAATATCTCACGTCTTACGGTAATATCGTCTGGAACAATAATGGCAATAGGTGTTACAATACTATCCTCCGTTGGTTTAAAGAACTTATTGATTCCTATATAGGAACATTCTTCATCACCATAGGCCTTACATACGTCACTCATTGCTTCTACCTTTGATTTACCAACGGCATATGAACTGAATCCCTGTGTGCCACGATTTATTTCATCTACTGTATCTCCATCCCACATGGTAATTTCGGGTACACCTAATTGGGCTAACTGTTTTATAGTAGCAGACCCAATACCCCCGCAACCTATAACAGTTACGGGAAGCATTCTGTCTTGTGTAATTAGCCCTTTGAATCTGGAAAGTCGAATGTTGCTGTCCATGGATCACCCCTTTCTAACATATCTGCTAAATGTTTTACTTCTAATGTGCTCATTTCTGATAACCCAAATTCTTCATCAAGACGAGTATATCTAATATCTTCTTCGATTATTTTTATTAAGTCAAAGATATTCTCTGTTTCAAGACAATGTACAATATAAGAAGATAAGTCATTTTCTGTAAAACCATGTTTAGAATAACAAGATTCATTTCCATTTTGGATAATTTGTGTTTTCCACTGATCGCTGCGAATACAATATGCTCGTGACTTCAAAAGTTTATTATCAAAGAAATCCTTGATAAAATTAGTTACCTGAACAAGAGTATCATCATCAATAATAGCAGATTCAAATTTGCGATTAACATTAATATTTGAATCTAATAAGTTGGTTTGCACATTAGGACGGTAGGACATACCGGAACCACGAGGTATACCAAAATCTTGATGCATATTTGAATAAAGAGGTTTTATAATCTTCTTTTCAGTAAAATTAGCATCAAATTCTTCTTTGAAATCACCTTCAAATAAAAGTGAATAATCTATATAATTATCTACTTCTATTCTTATATTGAACGGTTTAAATAAATTTAGATGAAATGAAAATTTCTCTTTACCATCAAATATACCAGTCAACATATAATCATACTTATTAAAATTAATATATGATGTGTCATCATCTGTATGAGATGGCGTTATACCAAAACCGGGATGTGTATGAATATGACACCGTAAATCGCCAGGTTGTAATTTCTTTTTTTCAAACAGGTGCATTAATAGTGCTGATACTGCTGCTGTATCCATACTGTTTGTTGTTATTCCGCCTTCTTGTTGAGCCATATAAACATCAAGCAGATAGATAATATCTGAATCAACTGGGACTATATGTCCAATAACAGCAATTTCATTCTTACCGGCATATGTTTGCCACGTCTTTAACTTATGCAAAACTATCGGATGAATCGCTATCTTCATGTTCTATTTCCTTTCTATTTTCTTTTATATAATTTTCCATACATACAGATGAACAAAATTGTTTTTCGTCATGTATATAATCAAGTCCACTAATATTCCATACTTTTTTACATTGGTTACACATAATGTAATTACCCGGATATCTCCATAAACCATCTTTGTTATAAATGGGTATCCATTTATTAACAATTTCAATAATTTCAAGCCATGCTTTATTGTTTAATAATCTTTCTACTCTTTCGGCAAAATTACCAAAACACATTTGACCCCCACTAGATGTATGAGGATGGTAACCATTAACAGTAATACAGTCAGCAATTTTATCAATTATAATTTCAATGCCTGGATAATTCCTTCCAATAAACTTTAGTGGTTTTGTTTTAATGATAATTTTGTTAAGAAGTTCTACAATAGACTCAAAATTTTCATATTCTTTGGTAAATTGTAATGGAGTATTATTAATATTATTTAGGTTTAAAGTATGAATATATATTTTCCCATCGAGATTCTTAATACAATCCTTGAGTTCTACTACGCTTTTTTTATATGATAAAAGAGTTTGAGTCTTACTTCTAATATTAGCATTCTCAATTCCAATACAATGTTCAATTCTATTTTTTATTGCAGTATTTACAATTTTCTGTGCTTTTTCAATAGGTACTTCTTCTATTATTCTACTTATTTTATCTTGATTACGTATAAGATCACTATCCTCAAGACAATAATATTTACCATTATAATATTGAACATTTCTAATCATATTACCTTTAAGTTTTATATTATAATAATGAAAATTTTCGCATTCTATTTGTTCAATATGAACTTCTCTTATACTTTTAATAAATCTGCGGTCAATAGTAGAATATATCCCTGTTTCTTCATCTCTAACTATTATTGTATTAATATTCTTCCTGGATTCAATAATAATCAATGAGTTAAAACCATCATATGTTTCAATTTGATAATTCTGTGTAAAATCTAATTGTGTAAAATCAATGAGTTTTTTATGAATACTTTTAGTAACCATGCTTTCATTAACAAAGTAGCCACTATTATTTTTTAATCTATGACTTAAGTCGTGTAACCCGGATAATCTCTTAGTATCTATAAAACAAACACCTATTTTTTCACTTATGCATACAATAATCCCTGTGTGATCTGTAAATGTATTACTATCATATGTGCCATTTACAATAACTTTATTTCCATAATGTAACATAAAATCTCCTTCTTAATATATGGGGCAAGATTGACCTTACCCCATACACTGTGTTTTAAAATATGTTCTTCATTGATAGGTTTAAGTTCTCAAGCACTCTCAATTTTAGTAGGAGCAACAGGAGATACAATTACCCGATCACCGGCAACTAATAGTTGTCCATCAGTAACAACATCATTATTTACTCGAATAGTATATGCACCGGAATTCCAATCTTGCATATTACCAGACAGAAAAGATTCAACGGTTGTTCCTACGGTAACGGTTTCGCGACTGGCATATCCAGCGCCATTTTCATTGAGAAACAAAAACTCCAGTTTTGCTTTACGAGGCATAACTTACTCCTTTTTAGGTTGTTTGTTAACGTTAACAGCGGTACTTCCGCTATTTTTCTTTATTCTATTCCGACGTATTGATTGATGTAGTCCAAGCATATAATCTATACGGAAGTCATGCTTATAACACATACTACGCCAGAATTGTCTTTTGGTAGCCCTGCTGGTTCCAGACTTATGCATCCAACATTCGACGTTGTCAAAGAGTTTAAGGGTTACTTTAGCCCTATACTCTATAAGTCTAAACCATAGCCACTTACCGATACCGGTCTTATTAAAGAACCACTTTAATAGATTATCATAAGTAGTTAAAAGTTTGAAATACAATTTACCGAGGAATGTGATTATTCGATAATGTTTTTGCGGTTTTAGTTTTGTTGTCATCCCAGTACTCCTTAATAGTTTGTTTGATTTCATTTATGTTCGGGTTCCAATAACAAGTAACCAGAACAGTGTGCAGTTTTGTAATTACACATTCAAATCCATCTTTTAAATGCTGATATTGCACAGCAATAACAATGAACGATACTATCGCCCCTAATAGAAATCCAATAATAAACATATTAATTCCTTTCATTATGATGCTCTTTATAGAACATAGCATACAATTGTCTTTTATTTAAATGTCTATAAAGCATCTTTGGTTTTTCAAAATACTTACTAGCCCATTCCACCAACTCTTTCTTACTGGTTAATGGACACCACCTTGAGACACCATTGCGTATCATTTTTATTTCCTCTCATTTTGGATTAGTAAAATCCATTATAACTTGTTCACTTAAAACACATTCTTCGTTATTACAACCATGCTTACCCCACTCATGCCCACAAATAAAGCATATCTCGGATTCCATATCATCTCCTTTATATTTTTCCGGGTCACAACTTGTAAATCTATATATTTCACTATATTTTGTCATTACTACTCCAATCTATTACTTTAAAATGCTTTCTATAGGCCCTTAGAGGCCCATGGTTAAACGATCTCTTTAAATTAATACCTGGATACCAGTAAACATAGATCGTTCAACTATGAGGCTTAAAATGAACTACTTCGGATTAACAAAATCTTCTATTGTTAGCATAGATATTATCTCCTCGAATGGTATATTTACACCCTCCATATGAAAACTTTCCCAGTTATATTTCCTAAAGTTTATATGTGCAGGATAACTCCAAAAATCAAGTCTCTTAATAATAAATTCACCAAAGTTTATTATCCCCTCTCCTGCTTTTACTAATTTCCTTGCATCCTCAACATAATCTAGTCTAGTATACCACTCACCAGGCAACTTCAATTTCATTAGTACTCCTTTCAATATGAGGCAAATATATCAGATTACACTATCACGTAGCGTATTAATCCAATATAAATGCCTCAATAACTAATCTTCACTGGTTCTTTCGTAATATCTAATTATAAGACGCCATACAATCAGCACAAACACAATAACTATTGTTTGCATAACGACAATCTCCTTGCTGCATTACGTCTTTCAACCATAACCCAATGTGCATTCCAAACAGCATATGTATGGATTCTACGCTGATATTGCTTTTCCTTTCTACGCAACCACCTATCCATACTTCCCGCTTTCATACTACGTTCTACATCAACAAGAGTATCGGTCTTACTCTTAAATAGCTCTAAAAACCATCTTAATAACTTCATCTTTTACTTTCTTTTTAATTCTTCGATTATCCAAATATAATGCTGTATTTCACCCTCTTCGTCTTCTACGCAGTTGGTTGGATTGTCAGCATAAATTGAACAATTTTGGGGATTTAAAACACAATTCTCACAACTCATTTCTTCTACTGGTACACGTTTCAATATAATCTTCATCTCTTACTCTCCTTATCCAGTTTCTTTAACTTCTTCGATAACTCATGTATCAGTTCTTTACACAGTATGGTCTCCGAAACCTTTATGTGAACAAAATTAACTGGTTTACCTGTTACTTTATTAACACTATCAGGCGCTACCATCATTTTTACCAGCGTTACTATTTCTCCTTCTTTACTCGTAACAGCATAATTCTGTATGTGACTACTGCTGTGTAATTCAATTACAATCGGATTCTCCATCTTTTACTCCTCCTCCATTGTTAATAAAGTCTTTAACATCTGGCAGCACGCTATTAATTGATAATACTCATCCTTTGCACCATTACAACCAATAATAGTTTGAGCATAGGATAATAACCGGGAAGATAAATCTCTTATAGCCTGTTTTAATTTTTCATCCATTTCATTACTCCTTCTTTCTTTATTATGTGCAATAGGGGACATGCACTAGGCATATGCCCCCATATTACACTCGATCGTGATGGTTCTTAATTACTGCGCTATAAACCACCTAAATTTACACACCTACCTTCTTTCCCTGTTACCTGGGTGGCAGGAAACCGCATAACAGGTCTTGCTGACGACCATCAGCAAATCTATTTGTTAATCTTTATAGGCTTTTTATATCCGTTCTCTTTCTTTAATAACTCCACAAAACCATTTATATCAAATGGCCAATAACTAAAAATAGGTTTCCAGTCTGTAGATATTGTCGCAGAACTAATTATATTCAAAACAAGTTGACTTAATATACCTATCGAATAACATTTGGTTACTAAACAAGTAACGCTACGATGTTTTCTCGGTAATATGCAACCCTTGTCCTCTCTCCAGTAACCTGTTTTTTCATCAAAATACTTCGCTAAAAATGGAATCTCTGTCTGAGAAATACCCTTTCTATAACCAATAGTATTTCCACAACCACTGCAACAACAACCAGTTGATATGTTTTGTCCACCCTTACATCGAGTTTTACCATTATCTTTATCATCAACTATCCCACAATTATACTTAATGTATTCTGTTAACTCTGCTATTTTCTGGTATTCTTTCCCCGACTCAATAGCATAAAAAGATATAATAACACCATGTAGGCCTAAAACCCTCTTAATAAAATCTTCTTCTTTCATTATCTTCTCCTTAATCTTTAATAAATTATTTGTACGGAGGAGTAAGTCGATGGATCAAATCAATATTATACACTCCGTACAGAAGTTGTCTTTCAGATGTATCTCTCTAACTATCACCGTTATTAAACATGGTAGAATTTAATCAATACCTGCTCAAAATAATAACGCTTGAAGAATAAGTGAATATACTGTGATAGTTTATATATTCTTCTTCAATAACATTCTCTTTAAGGTTATTTACTACTAATTAATAGTTAAACATCCAGAATTAATATCAGGAAGTTTTACGTCTGGACATTTTGTCTGCTTTGATGACCACTCCATTAAATCCATAATAGTTGCACCCATTAAGAATTTATTAGTATGATTTACATAATCCGCTACCAATTCGTCAAAATAACGATGTAGCATCTTGTGTCTTTTAATATGTTCCTTCTTGTCTACTATCATAATATCACTCCATCCTTTGTCGTTTTAATCTTATTTAACTGTATTACTGTACTACTACACTATGGTATTCTCGCACGCTTAATAAACATAGGCCGAGAAAAAGGGGCTACTCGCGTAACCCCCTTCTAATGCCCTACGTTAACTCCAACTCAACATCTTCACCAACAGGACCTGCGAAGAACGCAACTTCTGTCAATGAGCGTTGTCTCGAAGCACGATTGTACGGTTTACCCTGATACGTTATGCTTGAGCGCATCCCTGCGTCTTCGCTGGATAACACCAGCCGTGCGGAGATAATGTTGCCATTCCTCATCGTTGCTTCAGGAAAATACTTTGCACTAACAGCCATCATACACCTCTTTCTTTGTTGTTAATTATCGACGCTATTGCACTCTCTACTGGGGCGCACACAGGGAAGTTTCAGGGTGCTTCGCACTACATCAGCAGGAGCATTGCAACCATCCTAATCCACTTTTCTCAACCATTTCTCCACCCCCATACACCCTGAAACGACCGGGGTGGGAGATAATATTATCCCTTTACTACATACTGCTACTATTTTTATCGTTTTTAAATATTTTTATATAATTTTTCTCGTTACTCTTTATTTGATTATATAGTAATAATAGTTTATATATATAGTAAGTTTATATAGTAAGACTCTTAGTAATGTTATTCTCTATACTAGTGTTAACCTAAGTAAGTAGATGTTATTCTCTATCTTTTCTAAGTAACTCATGGTATGAGTTACGCTATCTTTATTCTCTTCTCTTTTATAAAAAAAGTAGTAATGAGTAAGTAAACAGATAGTAAGCAGTATAGTAGGGAGTAATAGAGAGTTATATAGTAGCTAATAGTGTTAATAGGAGTAAGTAGTGAGTATAGTAAGGAGTTAGTAGTGAGTTTTTTTTAGGAAGAGAATAGAGAAGAGATAGCGTAACTAATACTATTAGTTACTTAGAGAGGGTATAAGATAAGATAAGAGAGCTAGTTACTTAGGATAGGGGATAGAGTATGCTAATACTAGAGGTAGACTATGTGTGTAGTTATGGTTATAGCATGGGTATAGCTAGTAAGGAGTAAGGTTATAGCATTAATAAGGCCTGGTGTTGTCTATACTCCTGTTGATGTACAGTTGGACAATAGGAGGGTTTATTATTGCAATACCTAATGATTTATGTTAGGTTATGCAATAAATTACTTACTAATATGTAAAGAAAGTACTTGACAATGGTATTATTAGTATGTAAGTTATTCCTGTTGTTTGTTAATGTGAGGTTGTTTGAATAGGGGGGGATTAGGGTGTTATCCTTTCTACCTGGTTCTCCCCTCGACCTCTTAAAAAGGAGAATGAAATGAGTAAAAAAGGTTATTATGTTGATTGCAGTGTTGAGTATGCTGATAAGTTTATAGGTGATAATTTGGGGTGGTTAGTTAGGTGGCTAAAAGATGATGTTATGTACATAAAAGAACCTATTGTTAGAACTATTGGTGGATTTGTTTATGATAAATACGAAATTCAGGAGTTTAGCAATACGATAAGCAGAAAAAGTTATGATGATACTATTTCTCATGCAGGCTTTGTTTGCGATTTTAGAGTGGACCTACTAGGCGCTCTTGTATTTGCTAATGGAGGGGTATTTAGTGGTGTGTACTCTGCGCCTGGTTTTATTGCCCAGTTGGGCAGATTGCCTAATTGTTTTGACAGGGTGAAGTTATTTAGTTACTTAAATCCAATAACAAAGATTAATAAGACGTCCGTTAGGGTTGAAGTAGCGAGCAAGATGTGTATTGGGTGCTATGTGGAATCTATAGATGGACTAGACCTAGTGGTCACAGAATTAGAGGGAGCGTGAAATGAGACTGCAAATTGACACAGGCGGGAAGACAATTAAGGTTGAGTCTAATGTTGGTTTGAAGGAGTTATTTGATAATCTGAATGTAATGTTCCCCAAAAAAGAGTGGGAAGGTTATACCTTAGAGACTAATGTGGTTATTAATTGGACAAGTCCTCCAATTATTTACCCCACTTACCCTACTTACCCTACTTACCCAGTTAATCCTTATTGGCCACCTGATCCGTATCAATATCAAAGGTGGGATAAAATATGGTGTGGCGCTGATACTCAGGCGGTTGATAATACTGGAATATATAACCTGGAAATAACAGGATAGGAGAAGAGTAATGGATGAAGTAAAATGGGTTGCTACGAGTAGGAGCGAGGAGTGGTTCACTGATGTTGATGGAAAAGTTAGTAAGCATACTAATATTCAATACGTGAATAAAGAGATGATTGACGAAAACAAAGAGACCGCAGAAGATGGAAAAGAGAACAGTTAAACATAAAGACGCCAGGGGGCTTGTCGAGTATACTATCTATACACAGCGTGAGGCTGATGAACTTGGTATTGCTTATAAATACTGGAAGGATTGTATAGAGGGCGAATATGGGATTACTGACGATAAGTTTATTGGTCTGTGTATCAGGATATGGGTAAATAAGTATAAGGGCGAGAAGATAGTGTTTACTGCTAAGACCTTCCCCATGGGTACAGGTGTTGTCTTTACTACCGGGAAAATACACCGGCTGGAGTATCTTAATCGTGCACGTCCTGATATTTATTACTTCGGCAATAAGGGTACTCCTGATTATCGAATGGGGCTTACTGCTAAAGAATCAGTTATGTTTGCTAAAATATACGCCCTAACAATGGATACTTTCTGGTCTTATAAGTTCGTAAGGCCGTGGGTTAATGATAAGAGGGCTAAATTCTGGGGGAAAGTGTTTATGGAAACAAAACCAGGTCGTGAAATAGTGGCTAAAGAGGTCACTCAAATGCTTGATGACATGGGTTATACCGATGAGAATGTAATGAACCTGTTGATGGAAGGTTTACAAATGGCTAGAACCAAGAAGGACTGCGGCAACTTTAACCGTGCTGTTGAAACACTTATTAAGTTACGTGGCCTTGAGAAGAAACCTATCAGCGAGAAGCATGTTTTAACACTAAATGCTGATTTGAGTAAATTAATTGCAAGTGAAAATCAAAAACTACAGGAGGTAACTGTAGCAGAGGAGGTCATTGATGGAGACGAAGTATGCAATGGTAGTCCTGAATCGACATAATGAGGGCTGCCCACATTTCGGTACTAAGCAAGCCGTTAAGGTAGATTATACCGGCGACAAACTATGTCCAGATTGTGGAATATCTATCGAAGATGGTAACTTTGTCAGTATCAGGATGGTTGGTCGTGATGAAAGACGCCTGGCAAGTGGCTGGACCAGGCGACCAATCGCTGATATGGTAGACCTGCGGAAACAGGTGGTTGACTCCAAGATGGGTCAGATACAACGTGGCTCGGGACGTGGAGTCGATATGAGTGATGTGGAAAATCAACAATTTCAGAGAGGTATAGATGACAATTATGCGGATGTTTCAAAAAAAGGATGGGAAAAAGCCTACGAAGAAGAACGTGGAGACTTTTAAATACAACGAGGTTCTCGATTACGTTGTTAAATTAGCACCATTCTACTCGCAAAACAGGGAAGTAGACCCGAGAGCAATGCCCGTGGTGCTACCGCTAGGTCGTTTAATATCAGTTATTGATGCTTATATCCATAAAGGCGTCAATGGTATTGTTAATAACGACTACCAGAAACTTATGGAGTCTGCCGAACAGATTCGTGAACGATTATCAACAGTGGGCGCTGTTGTTGAATCAATGGAGAATGCTGGTTTAGACTACAAAGAGGTGGATGAATAATGGCAGTCAAGCAATCTTTAGAACCATGCCCATGTGGCAATGTGCCTAAAAGTCTGTTTATTCAACCTGGTGATACCTGTAAATATGCGTGGGTATCTGGGAACTGCTGTGGAGATTGGAATATTGAGTTTAGAACGGATTATAAAGAACTGTCCTCGGAAGAATGTATGGACTTAGCAATACGTGCGTGGAATGATGTTAAACGGAATGATGGTACTGGCTATCTCGACGTTGATGATTTCTATACGGAGTAAGAATTATGCCCTCTGAACAATCACTGCAATTATATAACACACTTGGTAATAATATGGCCCTATTCGGCAAATTGGTTGCTCCTGATGCCTTTTATGCCCCATCACCACCGTTTCATTACGAGATATATCGTGACCTAATGAACAAGAATATCAAGAAACTGGGTGTTGCTGCTCCAAGAAACTCCGCCAAGTCTATGGTTGCCACTAAAATCAATGTACTCCACAATATTCTACATAAAGACCCTAATTATATTATGCCTATTGTAATTATATCAGAGTCGGAATCGCAGTCTATCGACTTTTTGTATGATATAAAGTCTATGTTGGTTGAATCTGAACTCATTAACTCACTATATAGCGAGTATTGGGGTTTTAATTTTGGTGAAGAATCGTCTAAAAAGTGGACAGAAACACAGATTATTCTACCAAATAAGGTAAAGGTAGTCGCCAAGGGAACCGGACAGAAGATTCGTGGTTCTAATTACCTGAATGTTCGCCCAAGATTAATTATCCTTGATGACTTTGAATCTGAACATAACACAGATAGCCCTGAGGCTGTCGTGAAGAACCGTAAGTGGGTAACTAATGCTGTCATACCGGCCCTTGCTGATGATGGGCGTATCGTCATTATAGGCAATATGGTGTCAGATGATTGCTTTATTGCGTGGATAAAGGAGAACGCGTCCTGGACTATTCGCTGGTATCAGGCCATAGACGATGATTGGCAGAATCCCTTGTGGCCCGAACGTTTCCCAAAGGATAGGTTACTTGCTATTCGTAAATACGATTACGAGCAGATGGACAACCCATTTGGGTTTTGGCGTGAGTACATGAATATTCCCGTTCCACCCGACGAGCGGAGTATCAAGCCCGACGACATACGTTATTGGGACGATGCTATCTTTGATTGGAGATACGATCTACCATGCATGATCTTTGCCGATGATGATATACGTCCACTTAACTTGTTTATGGGCATAGACCCCGCTCCTGGTAATAACAAGGATAGTGGTGATTACTATGTGCGGAAGGTCATTGGTATCGACAAACAGGGACGTGTTTACGTAATTGAATATCGGAGGGAACGTATTGAGGTGAACGAACAAGGTAGAGACATTGTAGACACCTATCTCAAGTATCACAGTGCCTTTGTGCGAACTACTATCGAGACTACCGGTTATCAGGAGTCATTACGGTCTGTTGTCAGAGACATGACTCAGGACAAGAATATCTTTATACCCGGTCTTGAAAAGGGCGTGAAACCACGCAATGCCAAGTCTTCCCGACATGATAAGATTGTTGGTATTGCCAAGACAAATAAACTGTTTATCAAGCAAAGCATGGAGGCGCTTAAGACAGAAATGTTTACCGTGCACAATACTAAGCGTTCCCCCGACTGTATGGACGCTTTATGGAATGCTTTGTATCATTCATATCCCTATATGGGTGACGACGTTAAAGACAAAAAGAAAGAAGATAAGAAGGAAAAAGAACCAAACAAACTAGATTGGATGGAAATGTAATGAGTAAAAATAACAAAATAAGTGGTAGTGTTTGCTTTTACTGGATTGACTATAGTTATACTAAAACGATTCCTATTTTTCAAAAAGTGTGTGGATTGCAGTATAACAGGGAGAGACCGGATGGCTACTCTATAACTATGCAGATTTCCGATGCAGAAGTTTGGGAGATAGATTCATTTAGACAGTGGTTCCGTAGTAATGTTGTTCCATCAATTAAGAGGTTGGAGGATAAATGATTTATTATTTTGCACACCCGTATACGAATAGCCCCTATGTTAATAATAGCGAGTGTACAC
>Ga0180009_10004814_pt1 | contig 14731 bp, 12 predicted proteins | sample OS_PC_MetaG_FD_123537 | JGI IMG/M metagenome (GOLD analysis project Ga0180009, IMG submission 123537) | Groundwater microbial communities from the Aspo Hard Rock Laboratory (HRL) deep subsurface site, Sweden - OS_PC_MetaG | ecosystem: Environmental > Aquatic > Deep subsurface > Groundwater...
CATCATACGGAGGCTGTTGTAATTGAAGGAGACAGTTATCGGATGAGAGAAGAGAAAAAACAATTATAATTTAACCTGGCTGGCAGTTCAAAAATAGTGATTTGCCAGCCTTTTTTTAAAATACATTTTCAAACCAGGAATTTTATGACATTTTCACACCGCCGCCAACAGCTTAAAATAGCGTTTGCTGCGCCTCGGAGTTTGAAAGATCCGGTTTCCTGAAGATTTTCCAATTTCAGCCAGACATTTTTTCCTATGGTATCATAAAGGGGCCTGGAAAAAACAAACGGCGTATTTTTTATCCTAGTGGTTATCCGTTTTTTAGCATGTAAAATATCTTTCAGCGTTATATCATTCAAGATCATTGTCTTAGCCCCAGACAACAAATACTGAAATGGGTGAATGGTGCAACACTTTTTCTGCAGTGCTTCCCATAACCACTTGTTTTAGATCTGTTCGTCCGTGAGACCCGGCAAATACCAGATCATAATTTCCGTTCTCAATTTCATAAAGGCAGTTGATGTATGGGACCCCACTTCGGATTTTACGTTCATTGCCTGTTTTTTTGCTTTGCTCTCAGCCTTCTTGAAAAAAATTATTTATCCATTTTGCAAAAATATGCGAATGGATGGATTTATGTAAACTGGATATGGCATTCGAAACAATATCTTGGCCGAGCGATTCAACTCTTGATTTATAAAGAACTTCCACAAATTTCTTATCAAATTCAGGATGTCCCTGGATACCTAGAACAATATTCTCTACCTCATACATAAAATAAGAACAGTGCGAATTGCTCGCCAGTACAGTGCTGTTTGGCGGAAGAATTTCTATCTGATCTTGGTAGCTCACCAGTAGATTCAATTCATGATTTATCGGTTTCATCCACTCCATTGTTTTATTAACGTGAACAGGTTGTACACCGATGCCCCATCCTTTAGGAAAACGAGCAACTTTTCCCCCAAGTGCCTCAGCAATTATCTGATGGCCAAAACACACCCCTACAATTTTTTTTCTGCGATTATAAACATGTTGTATAAACTGTTTTAGTTCTAATATCCAAGCTTCATCTTCATATGCTGAGTGTGGGCTTCCAGTGATTAAAAACCCTTGCAAATTTCCATCAATATCAGGAAAATTACCATTCATTACATCATACGCTTCAATTTCAATGCCAGGTGCGTATTTTGTAAAAAGATTATTAAACATGTCAGATATAGAGCCAGAGATATGGATCAAAGATTCAGGAACAGAATAGCACTTCAGCAAACCATTTTTCACGGATTCAGTTTTCCTTGTATATGCTTTTACTTACTAAATTAATTGGATATTGATAATGCTTTATGATCTTCATAATCACATGCCTTGCTTCGGGTATTTCAAACCTTGCGGATTAAACTGGGAAAAATGTTGAGAGTTAGCCTGGACAACTCGCTGAAACTCTGTCAATGCTTTAGTTGTTTTTTCTCTTTTTATTAATACGATCTGCTCTAATATCGAATTAATTAAACACATGGGAGCAGAAAGAGATATTACCTGGAACTCCTGTCCAGACAAATCAAAATAAAAATTTAGATCTGCACAACGAACAATTTTTGCGGTTGAATCATTAGTAAATGTAATGATTTTAATTCTTTTATTTTTATTCCGAATATATTCTACTGCTTCTTGAACTTCTGTCGAATAGAGAAGCAGATCAAAAACTATAAGAACATCATCATCGTTCAAGTTGAATATCTGTTGAATTAAGGGTCTTCTTTCTCTAATTATTGCTATAGAATCAAAAGATAAAAAGTTAAGCCCAAAAGTCAAAAACTCCGCTAAAAAAGAAGAATACCCCCACCCCATACAATAGGTTCTCCTTGCAGATGCAATCATTCCAACCAAAAGTTCGAAATCTTTGAGCGAGATGTTGGTCATGGTTTTTTGTATGTACTCAATATCTTTTTTGCTCACTGCTTCGATGAGAGGATGACCTTTCTCTTTTATGAAACTTTTTTTGTTCGTGGGATATATTAACTTACGAATATGTTCAATGAGATTTTCACGGAGGTCTTGAAAACCATTGAAGTTTAGTTTTTTTGCAAAACGAACCAAACTTGCATCTGACACTCCAATCTCTTTTGATATTTCCAAAAGAGACGAAAAGGTTGCTTTTTCTAAATTATGGAGTATGAAATCAGCTATTTTTCTGTTAGTTTCATTTAGGTCAGAATAATTGTTTTGAATGGTTTGGACGATATTAGAAGTTGCCTGCTTTGAAGAACGCATGAAAGTCTTTTCTCCTCCCTGATTTTAATCATATCCCATAAAAAATAAGTGATTACTTGATCATCCAATCGAGCCTCAATCTCTCTTTAAACGGCCCATTCCAGGCCCAGCTCCCTTAATCTCCCCGGTTCTGGATTCCCGGTTTCAGGATTCCATCCCAGATGCTCGTAATATTGACTGATCATCCCAGACCATAGTTCTTCATCTACGGACCGTCCTTCAGCCGGACCATCTGGCAGGGGCATGAACAGGCGTTTTGGCAGAGTATCGTCTTTGGCCGTAAACCCCTGGCGGGAATTAATCTGGCGGAGCATTGTGATCCGCCGCTCTCCAGCCTTCATGAGTTCGAACATGGTGGTCTCCCAACCCGTGACCGATTTTATCAGGTCTTCCAAATCCCGGTAGCTGTAAAGACTGCCACAGCCCCAGGGGAACATACAAAGACAGAGGTTGTCCAGAAGGCTGTAATAATACTGGGAATATACTGTCATCCTTACCTTATTCAGGTTGGCGCAGGAGGTGTCTCCCCCGCCGAGGATACCGATACTTTTTGAAATATCTGCCTCCGAGGAGAGCAGCCAGTCATGTTCGTTGGACATGTGGTCGGCGCCGATGGGGCAGACCGCATACATGAGTGCCAGACTGGGCTTAACCTGGGCCATGTGAACGGCCGGCACCTTGTTTTTCACGTGGATGGCGTAAGGTTCTGTTTTCACCCCCAATTTTTCAACAGCTGCTTTCAAGCCGTTGGCCAGACTATCGCCAATGCCGTCCCGGCTAACAATCTTGTCTATGAGCCAGAACAGTCCTTCTGCATCGCCAAAGCCCAGGGATTTTCCGTCGCAGTCCTTGGAAGAGAGAACACCCTTTTCAAGGCATTCAAACAGATAAGAAGCCACCCCACCAGTGGAAATGGTATCCAAGCCGTAATTGTTGCACAGTTCATTGGCTTTGGAGACCGCCACCGGGTCCATTATATCCAGGTTGGAGCCTAACAGCCCTAGAGTTTCAAACTCAGGGCCCCCTAAACGGTCCGTCACTGGCCATGGACTGTCTGCATGCACCTTTTTCCGGCAGGCGATCACACAGCCGTAACAAGTTGTGGCACCTGCGGAAAGAGTATCTTCATAGGTAGCCCCATGGAGATTGAGATAAGCCTCATGCCAGGACCTTGAAAAATTATGGGTGGCCAGGTTGCCACCCTCGGCCTGGGGTCCCAGCACCCCTGGGGTTCCATATCTTTTAAGGGTTTCGGGAAAGCCTGATCCAGGAAGACGTTGCACCGCCAATCGGGCCAGTGCTTTGATTCCGTCGGGATCGGCAAACTCCATGGCCGGGCCGTTCCCCAGAACAACAACAGCCCTGAGGTTCTTAGACCCGAACACCGCTCCCATACCGCCACGACCAGCGGCATTGTTTAAGTCCCCCATAAGGCAGGCAAACCTCACCAGGTTTTCGCCGGCCGGACCGCATTGGAGAATGGAAATATTCTTATCCCCGTATTCAGCTATTAGTGCATCATGGGCCTCCAAAACGGTTTTACCCCAGATGGCAGCACCATCTTCAACAGTAACCGTATCCCCGTCCACCAGCAGGTAAGAGGGTGCGGCGGCCTTGCCTGTGATTACAATACCGTCATACCCGGCTCGTTTGATCATGGGGCCGATGCTGCCCCCCACCTGGGAATCCCCTGCTCCACAGGTTTCAGGCGAAATGGCAGTGATGCAGCACCGGCTCACTCCTGTAACTGCCGCCCCGGTTGTAATCCCCGGAGCAATGGTCACAATATTCTTCTCGTCAAGGGCATCGGTCTTCCCTTCCAACTCTTTAAGAAGGAAATAAGCCCCAAAGGCGGTTCCGCCCATATAAGTTCTGTAAAAATCCTCGGGCATCTGCACTTTTTCCACACTATTTCTGGAAAGATCCACCCTGAGCAATGTCCCCCTATATCCTTTCATCATCAGCTATTCCTTAAAATTATATTTTTTTCAACCCATGTGCCTTGGAAAACACATCGTTTATTCTCCTATGCCTAGAACACCTCTTTGTACAATGCCATCAAGTCTTCTCGAGTGCAGGCCCGTGGATTACTTCCATGGCATCCGTCCATAAAGGCCTTATCAGCCAGTTCTTCCAGGTGTTCCTCTTTTACTCCCACATCAGAAAGTCTTTCCGGTATTCCGATTCTCCTGCTCAGGTCTGCGACGGCCTCAATGGCCTTGTCTGCCGCCTCTTCCTTTGTCATCTCAAAGGTGTTGATACCGAAGGCCGCCGCAACCTTGGCATATTCATCCAGACAAACCACCTTATTATATTTCATTACCGGCACGATGCAGATAGCATTGGCCAAACCATGAGGTACATGGGAAACGGCGGACAATGAATGGGACAATGAATGGGCCGCCCCAAGATCCTTCATAAACGCCACCGCCCCCATCATGGCCGCCATCATCATATGGCCCCGGGCCTCAATATTTTTCGGTTCTTTTACCGCTGTTTCCAGAGACTGGGCAATGAATTCGATTCCCTTGATGGCAATGGCATCGCACATGGGATGAAAATCCTTGACCACCAGGGCTTCAACGCAATGGGTAAGGGCATCCATACCAGTACCTGCGGTAAGACTTGCCGGCAGGCCTACTGTTAGCTCGGGATCCAATAATGCTATTGTAGGCCGCAGCAGGGGGCTGCACACCAGAAATTTCCTATTTTCCGCCACAGAGGTGATTACTGAGCAGGATCCCACTTCTGATCCGGTGCCTGCTGTTGTGGGCACGGCAATACAATGGGCCAGAGGGCCCGTGATATTCTGGTTACCACCTTTGGCAATGTCATAGTCATTGACCCGGCCCCCGTGAGCGGCCAACACCTGGACCACCTTGGCGGCATCCAGGGCGGACCCGCCGCCAAAACCGATGAGGCCGTCACAGGATTCGGCCTTGAATACGGCCACTGCCTTGTCAATATCGGAATCCAAGGGATTGGGATTCACCTCTGAGAACACGGCATAATCCATTCTGGCAGCCTTAAGGACTTCTTCAACCTTGATAAATGCATCTGTTTTAAGCATACCCGGATCCGTGACCACTAAAGGTTTGGAGAATCCTGTATCCTTGACGTACTCCGGCAGATTGTCAATGGTACCGGCCCCGAAATAGATGGTGTTGGGGAACGAAAATTGTGAAATTTTTCCAGCCATTATCTTCTTCCTTTATATATTTATATTAACTTTTGCTTGGATGAGAATTTACCCACCTACTTGGTTGCTGCAAAAGCTTCAAATCCTTACGTACTTCATATGTTCCCCGTGAGACCACGTTGGTTTCATATAAAGTAGTCTCAGAAATTTAACTGTTGTTTTTTTATTCTGAAACAAACAATTTTCTGGGAAAATCTGCTAAGGTTTTGCAACCATTTTCGGTTACCACAAGGCTTTCACTGATGATAAAGCCCAAATCGTCTTTGTTTTCATATTTTTGCCAGATAGCTGGTATCATATGGAAGACCATGTTCGGTTTAAGTATTGTTTTATCACCAGGACGCATGCTGACTGTTTGTTCTCCCCAGTCGGGAGGATAACCGATTCCAATCGGGTAAGCCATACGCTGTTTTTTAACAATTTTGGTTTTAGATATCGAAGATCTCCATTTTGCTTCAACCTCTTCACAGGAGATACCAGGCTTAACAAAGTCCAGAGTTTCGTTTAATCCATCAATAACAAATTTAGCCTTTTCACTGAGTTCCTGTGGAGGTTTACCAGTATATATCGTTCGACAAAGCGGCGCATGATATCTTTTTTTACAGCCGGCAATTTCTAAATACGAGACTTCATCTTTGTTATATTTTTCATCCGACCAGGACATATGAGCAGCTGTGGTTCCTATTCCTGAGGCCATAACAGGAAAAACAGATGTGTAGTCCCCTCCAAATTCTTTTGTACCGGCCATTTGTGCATTCAGTACCTTGCCTGCAACGTCACATTGTCTGACACCTGATTTGATTGAATCCATGGCAACAGCCATTGCTTTTTCGACAATTTTACCAGCCTTTTTCATATAGGTTATCTCGCTGTCTGATTTAATTAGTCTCACCCAGTTGACAAGCAGATTGGCGTTTTGAAAAACTGCTTTTGGAAGGCTTGCCTTAAGTGACAGATAGGCTTGTGCTGTGAAATAATATTGGTCCATCTCCAAACCGATTTTCTTTTTATCCAAACCATTTTCTTTTAAAATGCTCGCCACAAAATCCATGGGATGCTTGATTGTTGATTGCACATAATCATCTCCATATTCTCTTATATTGTCTTCTTTTAACCAGGTGGTAATTCTGGCACCATTCGCGTCCATACCTCTGCCGAACCAAATAGGTTCGTCTTTATCAAGGGATATTATCACGCCTTGATGTACGTAAAAAGAACCGCAATCATAGCCGGACAGATAATACATATTTTGGGGTAAGGTTGATATCATTACATCGATATGACTGGATTCCATGCTTAGTTTAGTTTTTTTAATTCGCTCTTTATACTCAGATATCTCAAATACAGGAGTTCTCATCTTAAGACCTCTTAAATTGTTACTTTTTAATGTTTAAAGAAAAAAATAGTTTTCATATTAAGTGTACGATCAAATACTGTATCTGTTAAAAAGCAGCATTTGGTATAAACAATGTAATACTTGGAAAAAGAACCAATAAAATGGTTACCAGTATAAGGATTAAAATAAATGGTGGCGTGTGCCGGATAACTTCCAGATAAGGCCTCCTGAAGATCAATTGAGCCGTAAATATATCACAGCCAAACGGCGGTGTTGCCGAACCGATTGCGCACTGAAGTGTTACCAATACACCCAGAAGGACCGGATCAACACCCGAACCTGTGACATAAGGGTGGAAAATAGGGCTCAAAATATAAATCGCGACAATCGGATCGACAAACATGCAGGCAACAAAATAAGAGATCACAACGACAAATATCACTCTCATCATGGTCGGATCGGAACCAAAGAATACTGGCATTATTTCCTGCGGGATTCTAAGAAAGCTTAACAGCCATGAAAATGCCTGACCCGAACCGACAAGAATGAGAACAACACCTGTGATGACACCTGTTTGAAGAAAGGCTGCTTTGATTTTAGCGAAGGACATGCTTTTATAAATAAAAGATTCAAGAATCAGAGCATAGCCAACCGATGCAGCAGCAGCTTCAGTTGGGCTGAATATGCCGGAAAATATTCCGCCAATAACAACAACCGGAAACCCCATAACCGGCATGCCTTCTTTAAGGGCTTGAATTCTTTCGTTCCAGGTTGCTTTCGGCATACGACCGATATCTCTTTTTACAGAGTAAAAGTAACAGTATATCGAGAACAACAAAAAAATTAATATACCAGGGCCAATACCGGCTAAAAAGAGTTTTCCGATTGATGTACTCGTAGCTACTCCATAAACAATAAAACCGATGCTGGGTGGAATTAGAAAAGCGATATCACTGGAATTAATGATCAATCCCAACGTAAAAGAACTGGGATAACCAGCCTCTAACAGCATCGGCCTCATGGTTCCGCCAATTGCTGCAACAGTAGCCTGCGTGGATCCAGAAACGCTTCCAAACAAGGTGCAGCTGGCATTTGTAGTGATCGGCAGGCCACCGGGAATGTGACCAACAAATGTCTGAACCATACGAATCAGTTTTCTGGCCGCCTTTCCGGATGTTATAATACTCGCCGCCAGAATAAACATGGGAACACACATCAAAGATGGCGGTGTGACACCGGTTAGAATCTGCTGAATTAAAACGGTTAAATTAAAACTGGGAATATAGATTGTGAGATAGAGAATCAGTGAGCCCAAAAGGACTATCATAAATGGGAACCCAGTCAGTAACATAGCGATTAAACTGGTAACAAATAGCGTCATTTTTTGGGCCTCCTAAATAATCTCGTCCTCATATTCACTTTGTTGTTCCGGTGACATCCAGGTTTCTTTTTCTGTAAGGTTTTTTATTATTGTCCGGACATATTGTATACCGGCCATAAAAAAACCTACCGGTATAATGGCGTAAAAAATCCAATAAGGAAGCCGTAACGCCCCGGTTTCATGACCTCTGCTCATTGCAGTCATTACATAATCATAGGCAGTAAATGCCATAATAAACATCACAACTGCACTGACTGTGGCAATAAAAAGCATAAAGACTTTTTCAACTCTAGGATTCATCATGTCAAAAAAGGCACCCATACGAATGTGCCGGGCTTTTCTGACACCATAACTGACTCCAACAAAAGTTACGAAAATGAGCAAAAATTCGGCAATTTCCTCTGCAAAATAAATGCTCACAAAAAATTCCCTGGCAATTACATTAACTATCAGAAGAGTCGTCAGTAAAAACATACATAGTATTAAGCTCCAGACTTCGAATACATTTACAATAATGCCAATCGTTTTATTAATGTTTCTAATAACAGCTCGTATAGAATAATTAGCGGCCATGACGCTCTCCAAATTTAATGTTGTCCTGTGACGTTAATTGTGTGACACGTCACAGAACAGACAAGATTACGAGTTTATTTTACACCCAGTTCCTTTTTTGCTGAGGCAACATCTTTTAATAATGTATCCAACAATTCTTGAGCACCATCTCCACCAATTTTTACAAATTCAGGGTAAACAGTTTCGGCAATGGCTTTAAATTCAGAAATTTTTTCTTCATCCAAAACAGTGAAGGTTGTACTGGGTTTTTCTTTCATGATTTTTTCTTTGTCTCCAATATTTCTTTCATCTGTCCATTCTACTGAAGCGAGTATTGCATCCAGCCAGTATTGACGCATTTTGTTCTGGGCATTTTTCGGTAATGCATCAAAAAATTTCTTATTGACGGTTGGTATACCCAGAAAAGGTTCTGCCCAAATAAGGGTTTCATAATCTGTTACTTCAAAAAACTTCATGCTATAATTTCCAAAAATGGGCTGCATTTGAGCATCAATGATACCAGTTTGAAGACCACCATATATTTCACCATACTGCATTGGAGTAGGACTTGCCCCATATGCTTTATAGTTTTCCACCAAAAGCTTTGAAGACATCAGCCTGAGTTTCAACCCTTTCATGTCAGCCAATGAATTAATTGGTTTTTTTGAAGTTATCCACTGCCAACCTTCAAACATAATGGCCAGGGGAACCAAACCCTTGTCTCTGAATTTTGCTTCTAGGATTTTCATGGACTCGCCGTTCTTAACTATCCAGTGTAAAGTTTCATTGATTTTTTCGCGCGGCCATATATAGTGTAATGCCAAAACCTGGGCCTGGGGAACAAATGAGCTTATCCATGCATAATCTGAAAAAACGAAATCAACAACGCCGAGTTGACAAAGCTCATTGATGTCTCTCGTCTCTCCTAACGTTCCATAAGGATAGACGGCAATATCTATCTTGCCATCGGACCACTTTTTCATTTCTTCTGCAAACTCTTCAGCATAAACAGTCATAAAATCGCCGTCAAGTTCCTCTGATGCCAGTTTAGCCTTGATCTTTTTACCGGTATACTCCCCGGCTGAAGCAACTATGGCCGATGCTGCAAAAATCATGGCCACCAAAACGATTAAAAGTTTTTTCATGATAATTTTCCTCCCTTTTTATGGTTAGTTATTGCTGAGTAGACCAAGCTTCTTAGATCGCTTTTTTTCTCAGCATTATAATTTATCAACAAAATAAAAAACAATGGTATATCTCTAATGAGGCATGAAACACCTGCATCAAAGAAAGCCTTTATAGGATCGTTGGACAACAGCCGAAAATACAAATTTAATCATTGTTACATAGTCGAAAACCGGTAGATTGACCGCTTCTTGTACAGATAGTGCGTATGGCGGCAACAAGCTACATTCCAAAAGGATAGCACGGATATCCGGGTTACCGGCTACCAGTTTTTCAGCGGCACCCACAACCTCATCTTTAACCGCTTCATCATCCAGGCACCCCATTTCTTTAATTGCGAACTGATCAAAGTTAGGTTGATCCTCCAACCCGGCAATGATCAAATTCGATGAATTCGAAACGCCAACGGCCGCCAGCAAATCTTCTGTTAAATTTTGAGCATTGGCCGTTATAACACCAATTTTTGAATCGATACCAATGATAGTAGAGATAAAAGGAATCTGAGTTAGGCTTGACAAGAAAACAGGCACTTCAATTTCTTTGGCCAGTTTTTTTTGGTGGATACCCATAAAACCGCAACCACCAGTGATCGCTCTTACTCCCTGTTGTGCCAATGATTTTGCCGCTTCTAATAGATTAATATATATGGAAGGATCTTTACTAATCGCTTTTTGAACTGAAAAACCATCTACATTTTGATACCTAACAGGAAAGGGGTAGGTTGATGCGTTATTAACGTCTCCAGGAATGAACGCCACCGGGCTGCTTTCAAGAATTAATATGCCAATTGATTCTCCACCACTATATTGTCCCTTTTTGCCACTATAAATCACAGCTATTCCCCATGATAATATAAATTCATTTAATAAGTAGCATTCACTACATGTGTGTAACGAAAATAACAACACATTAATTTTCTGTCAAGTGTTTTTTTAACTTTATTTTCATTTTTATTCCTTGAAGTTCATTCGGTTAATCACAAATGGACGTTCTTCACAGTATTTAAAGATGCGTTACAAGAGATTATTGATACCGTAGATAAGTTTGCAGGTTTAATCCATGGATATTTCAATGCCAAGGTTCAAATTTTCAGCCTGTTTCAGGGCAAGATCTGCAATGGCTGTATCCTGGACCCCGGTGCCGGAAAGATCACAAATGGTGATCTGTTCCTTGGATTGTCTGCCCTTTTTGCTGCCGGATATGATGTCACCCAGTTCCAATACCTGGTTTTCATCCAGCCGGATGCCGTCGGATCTGGCATTAAACAATTCGCCCACTGAAAAACTCTGGGATCTTATGTCGCAGGCAATAATATCTGCTTTTGCAAACACGTCTGACATGATTTCCTGTTTTTCCGGCAGGTCGGCTCCCATAGCAGTAATATGCAGGCCTGGATGGAGAAAGGCCGGGTCGATAAAAGGCTTTTTGGAAGGGGTGCAGGTAACCACAACCTGACTATGAGAGACCACTTCTTTAACGTGTTGGGCAGCAGTGACCTCCACATCCAATAGTTGAGTCATGTCTTTTACATATTGATCCAAGAGACTCTGGTCCAGATCATAGACCATAAGCTGTTTAAAATCTCTGACCTGTTTTAAGGCTATCATCTGATAGCGGCCCTGGGCACCGGCCCCGATGACGCCAGCACAGGATACTTTTTCAGGGGCCAGGTGTCTGGCTGCTACTGCTCCTGCAGCTGCAGTTCTGACATCTGTCAAATAGGCATTGTCCAGCAAAATTGCCTCCACCATGCCGGTTCTGGCGCTGAGTGCCACTATCATGGCCGGGCTTGAGGGCAACCCCAGCTTGAAGTTCTGGAAAAATCCGGCGCCGATTTTAACGGCAAACCGGTCAAGTCCCTTGACATAGGCCGCCTTAATGTCAACATCCCCCTGATGTTCCGGGATTTCGATATGCATGATGGGCGGCATGGTGACTTTCCCCTCGGACAGCCATGAAAAGGCGTTTGCAACAGCATCAATGGATGCCCGGTCTATTCTGACAATATTTCGAAGTTCTTTTTCCGTTAGTACAAGGACAGTCATTATTTGACTCCTTTCCTACATAAATCCGCTGTATGTTTTTTTAACCACGGCACTGAACACATAATTGACCATGGTGATATAATCAAAAACCGGCAGACCCGTTGCCTGGTGTACGGCCCGGGCATAAGGGGGGAGCACGCTACATTCCAGGAGAATAGCTTTGACCCGGTTCCCCTCCGCTGTCAGGGTCATGGCAGCTTGAACCACTTCTGCTTCAATTTTTTTTGTATCCAGGCTTCCTTTTTCATATATAACCGCAGATTTAAATTCCGAACAGTTTTCAAGGCCTTCGATCGCAAGGTCAGATATCTCTTGGATGCCGATGGCCTTTAAAAAAGCGTGGGTCAGGTTCTGAGCACTTGCGGTAATAATGCCGATTTTTCCAGTATCCGGAATCATCTGCCGGATAAAAGGGATCTGGAACAGGCTGGAAAGAAAGACCGGAATCCCCAAATCCTGTTTGAGACGTTTCTGGTGCAGGGCCATGAAACCGCAGTCCCCTGTAACTGCTCTGACTCCGTTTGATTTAAGATCCATGGCGGCTTTTAAAAGTTCCGGGTAGATGTTTTCATCTTTGCCCAAAGCTTTTTTCACTGAAAACCCAGGCACTTTTTTAAACCGCACCGGAAAATCGTAGGTCGTGGCATTGGCCACGTCACCCGGGATAAAGGGGACGGGAGAGTCCAGCAAGAGAATCCCAATTGCTTCCCCATATGAGACTTGCATATTTTTTTGTTGATACAGCATATGAAATATCCTCCTTATTTTATAAACAATTGCCTCGGAATTTGGGCAAAGGTTTCGCATCCTTTTTCGGTCACATAAACAGCCTCACTGCATTCAAATCCCAGTGTGTCGGTCCAGATGCCCGGCATTACATGGATGGTCATTCCAGGTTTGATCAGGGTGGTGTCCCCGGGGCGTAGACTGATGGTGTGCTCTCCCCAGTCCGGTGGGTAGTTGAGGCCAAAAGAATATCCGATACGGGATTCTTTCACCACCCTGGAACCGGATATGGATTCCCGCCATTTGGCTTCAATATCCTGGGCCAGGATACCGGGCTTGATAAAATTCACCACCGTGTTAAGACCATGTATGACGGTTTTGGAAATATTTTCCAGTTCCCGGGACGGTGTTCCCGTGATTATGGTTCTGGACAATGGTGCATGATATCGATTTTTACAACCTGACAACTCAAGCAGGACAATTTCATCTTTTTTATATCTTCTGTCAGTCCATGACAGATGGGCGGTTGTAGTGCGTTGACCAGAAGGCATGATAGGGATAATGGCAGAATAATCACCTGTAAAATCCGGCGTACCAGCGATCATAGCCTTATAGACTTCGGCTGCCACATCTCCCTCCCTGACACCGGGCTCGATCAGATTTACAGCAGTATCCATGACCTTTTCAAGGATTTTTCCCGCCATTTTCATATAGCCCATCTCTTTGGAAGACTTAATACATCTGATCCAGTTGATGATGAGTTCCCCGTCTTTAAACACAGCATTGGGAAGTCCTTTTATCAAGTGTTCATAACACCTGGCCGTAAAATAATAATTATCCTTTTCAACCCCGATGGTTTTCCGGTCATACTGGTATTTTTTTATCAGATCTGCCACAAAATCATAGGTGTGGACGGTCCTGGACTGGACATAATGGTCCTGATAGCCGATGATGTTTTCATCATCTATCCAGGTGGTGATACGGGCACCATTACTGTCCTGTTCACGGCCGAACCATACTGGCTGATCCTTATCTATGAAAATAATCAATCCCTGGTGGACATAAAAGGACCATCCGTCATACCCGGAGATATAGTTCATGTTGGCAGGATCTGTGACAATGAGTGCATCCAGGCCTTTTTGGGCCATCTGATCTTTTGTTTTGTTTAACCGCTGTTGGTATTCGGAAATATCAAAATAAAGCATTTTCTTCAATCCAGTTAAGTTATTTATTATGTTATGGAATTATCATTTTTGGAAATATATCGAGATAGAATATCAAAGACCAGATTTGTATCCACATTACCACCTGACAGAATGCCGGCAATATGGTTTCCCAACATATTTGTTTGTCCTTTTAAAAGCCATGCCAGGGTAACCGCGGCAGCCCCTTCAATGAGAATTCCGTGGTTCTGATAGGCAAACAGAATTCCCTTTTCAATCTCTTTTTCCGTGACAAGCTCAATGGTATCCACATATTTTTCAACCATGGAAAATGTAAATTGATTGTCCAGACCGATTCCACCTAAAAGGGCATCGGCCAGAGAGTCTTTTTCCTCTACCTCCACCGGCTTCCCTGCTTTGATGGAATGATACATGGCAGGGGCACATTCCATGGACACTCCGATAATCTTGATACTGGGATCTGCGGTTTTTAACACTTTGGCCACGCCGGCAGCCAGTCCGCCACCGGACACCGGGACCACCAAAGTGTCAACATGAGGAACCCGGTTTAATATCTCCAGGCCAATGGTGCCCTGGCCGGCGATGACAAGCGGATCATCAAAGGGCTTGACCATGGTTAAGTTTTCATCTTTTTTAAGCTTGAGCGCAACCTCATAGGCATCATCCTGACTTTTACCTTTCTGTACAACAATTGCCCCGAATTTCTTCATGGCCGCAACTCGGTATTGGGGGACACGCTCAGATAGGCAAATCACGCATTTAATACCGAGCATGCCAGCGACATATGCCACGGCCCGGCCGTGATTCCCGGTTGAAAAGGCCAGGACGCCTTTCTCTTTCTGAGCGTCTGAC
>Ga0180009_10004815_pt1 | contig 14731 bp, 14 predicted proteins | sample OS_PC_MetaG_FD_123537 | JGI IMG/M metagenome (GOLD analysis project Ga0180009, IMG submission 123537) | Groundwater microbial communities from the Aspo Hard Rock Laboratory (HRL) deep subsurface site, Sweden - OS_PC_MetaG | ecosystem: Environmental > Aquatic > Deep subsurface > Groundwater...
GTTTTTTTTAATAAATTTGCCGTCGATTTTTGGCAGAATTCTTCGGTTTTTACAACCGGCAAAAATTTAGTGGCTGCGTTGTTTTTAACTTCTCTTATTTTATTGTTAAAAAAGAGAACCGAGTTGAAAAATTTAACCAAAAAACAGTGGTTGCAGCTGGTTGTTATTGGTTTTGTCGGCGGTTCGGTTCCTTTTCTTTTGTTTTTTAAAGGATTGTCGCTTGCCTCGGCGGTTAACGCCGCTTTTATTCATAAAACATTGTTTGTTTGGGTCGCGTTTTTGGCTGTTTTGTTTCTTAAAGAAAAAACTTCTGTTTTGCAGTGGTTGGCACTGGCTGTTCTTTTTGCGGGAGTTTATCTTTTTTCTTCGCCCGGCGATTTTAAAATTGGTTACGGAGAAATTTTAGTTTTTGGCGCCACTTTAATATGGGCTGTTGAAAATATAATTGCCAAAAAGGTTTTAGAAAATATTTCTGCGCTGGTTGTGGGGTGGGGCAGGATGTTTTTCGGGTCGTTTTTTCTTTTGGTTTATCTAGTTGCGACTGGCGATATTGTCCAACTATTGAAGTTCAACTTCAATAGTTGGGGCTGGTTGGTTTTAAGCGGCGCGATTCTTTTTGGCTATGTCGTCACCTGGTATTCGGCTCTAAGGCGCGCGCCGGCCACAGTGGTTTCTTCAATTTTGGTTCTGGCGGCGCCGATTACCGCTTTGCTAAATTCTATTTTTATAACCCATCAATTTAAAATTTCTTTGCTTTGGCCGACGGTCTTGATTTTGACCGGAGTTTTATTAGTCAGCGGATTATATGGATGGTTTAGAACTTTTTATCAAGTACGCCCTGCCTCCTAATGTTTTGGGCTATTGCGGCCCGAAGTTTTTAGCTTGCGACAAAAGTTCGCTTCTTCAATTTGAAGGAGCTGTTCCTTATCTTCGGCTCATCGCGCAGGCGAATAACATAAAAGATGAATTTGACGCGCGGGTGGTGGAGGCTTATTGGTTGGGCAATGATTTGTTGAAAAAGGTTTCTGATAAAAATTTATACGGCAATATTGAAAACCGTTTTAAAAAAAGGATGTCCGGGAAAGATTGGTCGTGGTTAGTCGCCGAATCGATTCGCGAAGCTAAACCGCACCATGTTTTCCATGTTTTTGACATTTATCGCCGCGCCGGGCTGATGCGTTCCGGGGCAATAGAAAAAGTTTTGGAGACCATGGATAATTGCCGTATTTCTTGGGGGAGCATGACAGATGAAGGATTTGTGGAATATAGCCCATTAGTTTTTAAAAACAATAAGCTGGATTTTGGCGAAAAAACTGAAAAGAAATTAATATCTTTAGATTCAACAATTAAGGTTGGGGACGAGGTTTCTTTTCATTGGAATTATATTTGCGATAAAATTAGTCCAAGGCAAAAACAAAATTTAACTTTTTGGACCAAGTATCATTTAGATATTACAAATAAAACTATTTAATGTGCCGAGCAGGTGAGGTTGAGCTTCTTGCCTTGCTGTGTTAAGATGAAATCGCAATTATGAAAGGCAAGCTTAAAACAAAAGCAGAGAGTAAAAAAACAGCTCAAGAAATTCAAGATGAATCTTTTAGAAAAATGTCGGCCGACCACAAGTTGGCGCTAGCTTTTAATTTATGGAAAATCGCAAAGGAATTATCAAAAGATAATTTTAAATATGCCATCAGACCCGCGACGTCTTTTGATAGACGTTACTAAAATTTTAAAATCTCAAGAAATTTAGTGTACAGAACAAGTAATACATGGATCATAGGCCCGGACGAGCATCTCAAGTAGGTGCTCTTTTTCTTTTTGGGTTTTTTCTTTGTTTTGCTCCAAAAGCGCGTTAGCGCTTTTTTCTATGGAGGTAAGGTTTTGCACGGTTGGAGTGATAATGTTGGCGTAGGTGATAATGCCTTTGTTGTTCCAGCGCAGTTCATGGTAAAGCCCGCCGCGCGGGGCTTCTATTGCGCCTATACCCTCGCTTGCGTAAACATCGAAGTCCGACTTCGATGTTCCATCGAAGTCGGACTTCGATGCAAGTAATTGTTCTAAAATTTTTCCGGCTTGTTTGTGATAAAGCAAAATTTCAATGGCCTGCGCGATATTGTTATGGAAAGGATTTTGAAAATCTAGGATTTCTTTTTCTTTGTGGTCGGAAAAATAAAGCCGGGCCAGCGCGCCAACCATTATTTCTCGGCCCTTATAGCCGCCAAATTTGGCAGTGGAATAGTTTCTGATTTCCTCGGTAATAACTTCTTTATAATTTTTTATAGAAGGGTTTACCCTGAGCGGAGTCGAAGGGTCGTTTTTGTTTGATAAAATTTTTTCTTTCTTTTGGGTTACTAGCTCTAAATCAACTTTTAGTTCCGGAAATTTAATTTTTGAGCAGATATTCAAGGCGCGACCAGCCGACGCTCTTGTTTGTTTGATTTTTTGGAGCAGTTTTTCCAATTGTTCTCTAGTCGGAATTTTATGAAAACCGCCGATGGTGGTGGTTGTCGGGTGGACGTTGCGGCCGGCCACGACAGCCGCGATGTCATCGGAGACTTCTTTTATATCCAGCGCGGCCTTAAAATCTTTTGGATTTTTTTGGGCCAGCTCGGTGCCGCGGTCTATTCCCAGATAGTCCGGCAAAGACAAAAAGAATAAATGAAGAGCGTGGCTTTGCATCATTTGGGCGCAGACCATCAATTCGCGAAGGAGTTCTGTTGTTTCGCTGATTTCAATTTTCAGGCCATCCTCGCAAGCGCGCAAAGAGGCCAGATTATGGGCGATAGGGCAGACGCCGCAGATGCGCGGGGTTATCCAGTGGCTTTCTTCAATGGTTCGGCCGACCAGCAATCCTTCAAAAAGCCGCTCGCCTTCGTGAATATGCAGTTTGACTTGGCTCTTGGAAAAATCAGTTTCCAAGCTACCGTGTCCCTCAATTTTCGCGATATATTTATCGGTGATCATTTTTCATTTTTATTATAAAACATCGTGAAATATCTTTTTATTTCTTCTTCGTCGGCGAATTTTTTGAGGGCTTGTTTTAATCCTTCAACATTGGCTTCTTCGCGTGGGCCGAAACAGCCGTAGCAGGGCGAGCCGCCGGAAATACAGATGGCCTGGCATCCGCCTTGCGTTATCGGGCCCAGGCAGATTTTTTTGTTTATAATGCGGCATTCATTGCCGGCTCGCTTGCAGTCAAAGCAGACCGAGTATGGCCGGTAACTCGGTTTTTTGCCGGCCAAAAGTTCTTCAAAAATTCTTTCCAGCTCGCCGGCATTAACCGGACAGCCATGAATAGCAAAATCCACCTTGACATAAGCGCTAAGCGGTAAAGCGTCAATTCCTTTCGGCTTGTACACTTGCCCTGAGCTTGTCGAAGGGTATATTTTTTTGTACCACCCGGCGCGTTTTTCTTGGTCCATAATTCCCGGTATCCCCGCCAGCGCGGCGCAGGCGCCGAGCGCGATGACATATTGGGAGTTTTCGCGAAGCCATTTCAAGGTGTCAATTTCATCTTGGGTGATGGGCGCTCCTTCAATAAGCGCAATGTCAAAATATTTATCCTGAGCAGAGTCGAAGGATTTTCGTTCTTGCCCCAGCCGCCAGTCAACAATGTCAACTTGTTTTTCCAAATCCAAAAATCGTTCGCGAAGAGAAATTATTTCCACTTCGCACCCCTCGCAGTCGGTAAAATCATAGATGGCTACTTTAGGTTTTAATCCCATGATTTATCTATTTCATCATAATTAAATACCGGGCCGTTTAGGCAGACATATTTGTCGCCGATTGTGCAATGCTGGCATCTGCCAACTCCACACTGCATTTTTCTTTCTAGACTGACAAAAATCCGGCGGTCGGAAATTCCCAATGGTCTTAAAACTTTTTCCAGCGCGTCCATCATCGGGCCCGGTCCGCACATGGTGGCCACCGCGTTGGCCGGATCTATTTCTATTTTTTTGACAAGGTCGGTCACAAAACCAACGCATCCTTGCCATTCCGGATGGGGCGAGTCTATTGTCAAAATTATATTGATTTGTTTTTCCCAATCTTTAATTTCATCTTTCATTAAAATATCGTTCGGCGTGCGCGCTCCGTATAATAAATAAACTTTGCTGAATTTGCCGCGGTTTTTAATAATGTATTTTACAAGAGAAGCGATAGGCGGAATGCCGCAACCGCCGGTGGCCATGACAATATCTTTTCCTTCAAAAAAATCCAAAGGAAAACCATTGCCATAAGGGCCGCGCAGAGTTATTTCGTCGCCGATTTTCAGATTGTGGAGCGCCGAGGTGACATTGCCGCCCGTGTCTCTGACTACTATGTCTATATGTTTTTTTTCATAAGGCGATGAAGCTGGCCCAAAAGGAGCTTCGCCGTAACCCCAAACGCCGGCCAGCACAAACTGGCCCGGCGTAAAATCCATTCTTTTTTTTAACCGGAAAAGTTTAACATTTTCGGAAAGTTTTTTTATATCAAGTATTTTTATTTGTTCAGGCAGATAAATATTTTCCATACATTTATAATACTGCAAAATACAGGCATTTCCAATTTCCCAGCGACAAGTCTTCCGCCCGCGTTTTTTCCGGAATTCCGCATTCTCTCAGTGTTTCTATTGATATATTAAGATTGTTTTTCAGCATCTTTCTTTTTTGGGAAAATCCTTTTTTAATCAGATTAAAAAATTTTTGTTCATCAATGATGGAAGTTGAACTTCCATCATTGAAAAAATTTTTGGAAATGTTGTTTATTTTAATTACGGCCGAATCAACTTTCGGCGTTGGCGAGAAATTGCCGGCCGGCACTTTTTTTATAATTTTCGGCTGGCCGTAGGCATTTACGCTTAACGATAGTATGCTGGCTTTTTTGTCGCGCATTACGATTCTCTCGGCTACTTCTTTTTGAATCATCAGAACCATCAGCGATGGCTGGTGTTCCGCGCCTAGAAATTGCCGCAGGAAATGCGAAGTGATGTAATAAGGAATGTTTGCCACAATTTTGAAATTTTTTATCCTGAGCTTGTCGAACGGATTGAATCTTAAAATATCGTCTTGGATAATTTCAAGATTTTTGGCGCCGGAAAATTTCTGTTTTAAAAATTCAACAAGCGATGGATCTTTTTCAACCGCGATAACTTGGCCGGCTTTGGCCAAAAGTTTTTCGGTCAGGATTCCTTTACCCGGACCGACCTCCAAGATGATGTCGTCCTTTTTTATTTCGGCGGCCTCAATAATTTCTTCGGCTATTTTTTTGTTTTGTAAAAAATTTTGTCCCAGTTTGGCCATATTAAAAATCCAGATAATTAGTAGCCGGTAAATTTTCAAAATTTTGTTCAAAAAGCTCTGGCGGGATTTCGTTTATGAATCTTGACGGCTGGTTTATCTGCCGTCCGCCCATCATGGTCCGGCTGTAAGCGAAAGATAAATGGATTTTTTTCTGAGCGCGCGTCAGGGCGACGTAAAACAGACGTCTCTCTTCCTCTTCTTCGTCTTTGCCGAACGAGAAAGGTTTGATATACGGGAATAATCCGTCTTCAAGGCCGGCTATAAAAACACAGGGGAATTCCAGTCCTTTGGCGGCGTGTACTGTCATCAGCCGCACTTTTCCTTCCGAGGTTTTGGTAGGTGAGGGCGCAACTTCGTCTTGGTCTGTCATTAGCGCCGCGTCTTCCATAAATTTTTCCATCCCCCGAGGAGGTTTTAGGCCGTCATGTTTCATGGACAAGACAACAAGTTCTTTCAGGTTATCCATTCTCATTATTCCTTCCTCGGTGCCGTTGTCAAGATAGTTTTGGTACCCGCTTTCTTTTATTATGAAAAACAGCGCTTTTGAGAGAGGTTGGCTGTTTATTGTTTTTTTGATTTTTTCAAGCAGTCCAAAAAATTCTTTTATTTTTTCCATCCTGAGCGGAGTTGAAGGATTGCCGGTGAGATGATTCAGCAGGCTTGCTTTTCCCAGACCCCTCGAGGGTTCATTTATGATTCTTTCAAGGCTTATTATATCGCCAGGGTTCATGGCTGCTTTGGCGTAAGCAATAATATCTTTCACTTCTTTTCTTTCAAAAAATTTTGTTCCTACAACTTGGTAGGGCAGGCCGCGGGAGATAAAAGATTCTTCCAGCGCTCGCGACTGGAAATTTGCCCGATAGAGCACGGTTATATCTTTTGGCCGGTGGTTATCCGTTAGTAATTCTTCTGATGAGGCGGCGATAAAGTTCGCTTCTTCTCTTTCATTCGCCGCGCCAAAAATAACTAGACTTTGTCCATCTCCCAGTTCTGAAAAAAGATTTTTTGGTTTGCGCACGGTATTTTTTCCGATAACGGCATTGGCGGCTTCAAGAATTTTCTGGCCCGAGCGGTAATTTTGCTCTAGTACAATAATTTTGGCGCCATGATAATCTTTTTCAAAATTCAAAATATTTCCAAAGTTCGCGCCCCTGAAAGAGTAAATGCTTTGGTCTTCATCTCCGACTACGCAGATGTTTTTATTCTTTTTTGCCAGCAGTTTTGCCAGCACGTATTGGGCGTGGTTGGTATCCTGATATTCGTCTATTAAAATGTATAGCCATTTGTTTTGGTATTTTTCCAAAATATTCGGTTTTTTTTGGAAGAGCAGGACGGTTTTGAATATAAGGTCGTCAAAATCGGCTGCTTTTTGTCTGGCCAGATTGTTTTCATATTCCTCCCAAATCAGAGACAGCGTTTTTGGAAAGAAATCAATGGCGTTTTTTGAGTATTCTTCCAGGCCGATTAAATTTGATTTTTGTTTTGAAACGATGGATTGGATTTTTGGCGGCTGGAATTGCTTGGGGTCTATGGATAGGGTTTTGAGAGATTTTTTTATAATTTTCAGGGAGTCTTCTTTGTCCAGAATGGAAAAATTGCTCGGCAGGCCTGCCTGTCCGGCAGGCAGGTTTACAGAATGGCTGTTTTCTCTCAGGATTCTGGCGCAAACAGAATGAAAAGTGCCGATTGCAGGAAGTTGAACCTCGGAATTATTGAGGTTTGACCTCAATAATTGGGTTACGCGCTCTTTCATTTCCTCTGCCGCTTTGTTGGTGAAAGTAACGGCCAGTATTTGTTCCGGCCTAGTTCCATTTTTTATGATGCTGGCTATTCTGCGCGTGATGACCGTGGTTTTTCCGGCTCCTGCCCCGGCAATTACCAGCAAGGGTCCGTTTTTATGTAAAACCGCCTGTTTTTGCGGTTCATTAAGGTTTTTTAACACATCCATGCCCAATATTAGCACAGAAGAAAGCCTTGTGGATAACCTATTGAAATTTTGCCTGTTTTTTGTATAATAAATAACATTCTGCGAGTGTCGATTATTTGCCAGAAAACGCTTAAAAATAAGGCTTATTTTAGGAAATTTACAAGTTGAACCCCCTAGACCGGGTTCATGGAAACTTTTTTTAATGCCGCTCATGCTCGTGGGCATATTTATGTTTAATTTTGCCTGCGTTCAAAAAGCGGAGGCTTTTTCTTTTATAGATAAAATTTGGGACTTAAAAGAGGAAATAATTGCCAACATTATTCCTAACTCTCAAACGGCCAATCTTCTTAAATCTGTTTTAAACCTTAATCCGACAGCCGGACAAGGCGGAGGCGACTTGACAATAGTGGACAAAAGCGCTCTTTTGCCAGTTGTTGGCCCCAATGGCAGTCTGGTAGATATTGAAAGCAAAACACCGGCTTCCGACAGAATCAGTGTCTATGTGGTCAGGGAAGGAGATAGTCTTTCTGGAATTGCCAAGATGTTTGGGGTTAGTGTTAATACCATAATTTGGGCTAACGATATTACCAGAGGGGATTTGATAAAAATAGGACAGGAGCTTATAATTTTGCCGGTGACCGGGTTGAAATATATCGTGAAGGAGAAAGATACTGTGGCTTCTATTGCCAAGAAATTCAAGGCAGATGCCGATGAAATTATTGATTTTAATAACTTGTCGTTGGATGGCGGTTTGGTTGTCGGCGATGAAATTATTATTCCTGACGGCGATGTCGGCTATACACCGACACTAAGTTATCCATCAAGTAGCAATCCGTATCGCGGGGGAAGTGGGCCGATTTACGCCGGCTATTATTTGAAACCTGTTGAGGGCGGCAGGAGAACGCAGGGGCTTCATGGATATAATGCCGTTGATTTGGCTTCTTACTGCGGGGCGCCTGTTTTAGCGGCGGCATCCGGAGATGTGATAATAAGCCGTTCTTACGGCTGGAATGGCGGTTATGGGAATTATGTTGTCATAAGCCATTTGAATGGAACTCAGACGCTTTACGCACACCTTGGTCAGAATATTGTTTCTAATGGCTGGCATGTGGTGCAGGGGCAGGTGATAGGTTATGAAGGAAGTACCGGCAAATCGTCCGGTTGCCATGTTCATTTTGAGGTTCGTGGGGCGAGGAATCCATTTTAGCCACTAGGGTTTAGCCATTAGCCACTAGGACAAGACACGGGCTTGAAAGCCCGTTTTTTTAGTGCTATGTTGGTCAAAAGAGAAAAAGAGGTTCGTTGATAGTTAAAAAAGGAGAAAAAATGGCTGAAATAATAGGAGTTGAGAAAGAATCTTTGGCGATTTTAATAAAAGTTGCGATAAAATTTGTTAAAGACAAGCACAAAACGTTTGCGCTTCAAAAAGATATATTGAAAGAAACAGAAGAGGAGTTAAGAGAAAAGAAAGCCAGGCTGACTAACTTGTTAGAGTCTAAAAATAACGATGGACTGAAATCAATATTACGAAAAGAGATTGAAGAGTTGAAATTATCAAAAAGTAATACTGTTGAAGATATTCAGCAGTTAAAGAGTTCTATTGATAATGTTCAAGAGGTTATAAATTCTTTGATGATAAAGGATTGATTAGTAATTTAACTCGCTTTCGGTCGATATTGTAAAGCCTCAAATATATGGGGCTCTTTTATTTCGTCAGACTCCTCTAGGTCCGCGATGGTGCGGGCCAGTTTTATTATTCTATGATAGGCGCGCGCTGAAAGGTCTAAGCGCTTGGCCGCTCCATCCAGCGCTTGCCTGACGCTGGGCGACAGGGGAGCGAATTCTTTTAATTCTTTCACTCCCATCTCGGCATTGACTAGAACTGGCTTGTTGGCAAATCGTTTAGTTTGTATTTCTCTTGCCTGAATAATTCTTTTTTGTATTTCCTCTGAGTTCTCGGAAGTGATTTTATCATCCGAGAGTTTTTTAATTTCCACTTGCGGCACTTCTAGCCATAAATCAATTCTGTCTATAATCGGTCCGGAAATTTTTCTCCGGTATCTTAGGAGTTCTCCTTGCGAGCAGATGCATTCTTTGGTGCCGGAGCCGAGATTGCCGCAGTTACAGGGATTCATGGCGCAGATTAAAATAAATCGGGCGGGGAATTTTATTGAACCGCGCGCGCGGGAAATCGTTACCACCCCGTCTTCCAGCGGCTGGCGCAGGGCTTCAATAACCCTTTTATCAAAAAGAGGGAATTCATCCAGAAATAAAACGCCTCGGTGCCCCAGAGTGATTTCTCCGGGTTTGGGCCAGGCGCCGCCGCCGACCAGGGCCACATACGACGACGTGTGGTGCGGCGAACGCAGGGGGCGGGCTGTGGCGTATGGCTTGTCCAGCGTGCCGGCCACACTATGGATGGCGGTTATTTCCAAAGTTTCTTCAAAAGAAGGCGGCGGCAGGATAGAGGTGAAGGCCTTGGCCAGCATGCTTTTGCCTGTGCCCGGCGGGCCTGACATGGCCACGTTGTGCCCGCCGGCGGCCGCGATTTCCAGTCCTCTTTTGGCTGTTTCTTGCCCCTTGATGTCCGAGAAATCCAGCGGGTTTTTATGGTTCTGGCTGAAATTTATGGCGGTCGCCGGCTGTTTTTCCAGCAAGTTTTCTCCCTGAAAATGAATAATTAATTCTTTAAGATTTTTGACTCCATAGACATCAATTTCTTTTATTAGCGCCGCTTCTTCGGCGTTGTCCGCCGGCAGAAACACTTCTTTAAAGCCGTTTTTGGCGGCTGTTTTGGCCAAACACAGAGCGCCTTTGATGGGACGCAAAGTTCCATCCAGCCCCAGTTCTCCAAAAAATATTTTTTCAGCCGGAGAAAAATTTATCTGGCCGGAGGCCAGCAGAAAAGAAAGGGCGATAGACAAATCAAAAACCGGTCCCTCTTTTTTCAGGTCGGCCGGCGCTAAAGAAATTGTTATTCTTCTGTTTTTCTTTTGCGGAGAGTCAAAGCCGTTATTTTTTATGGCGGCGGAGATTCGGCTTCTGGATTCGTCCACGGCTTTGTCGGCCAGGCCGACAATGGAAAAATTATGCAGGCCCTGCGCCAGGTCTATTTCAACATCAATGATATTGCCGTTGAGTCCGGTAGTTTGTCCGGAATGAATCTTAATTGCCATTGGGAATATTAAACACTTTCCGCGTGTTTTATGCAAGTTTCGGCCGAGGGATTGGCCCGCAGTCGCGCTTCTTCAATTTTACATCCTTCTTTGCAGACACCGTAAGTACCATCCTCTATTCTTTGCAGGGCATCTTTGATTTTATTTAAGCTGTCTTCCAGTTCCTGTTCCAGCGCTTCTTTGTTTGTTGTTTCCTCAAAAACATCCGATAGTTCATTTTTATCCGAGACCATAACATTCAATCTCTCCGGGTCTGTTTTCCAGTCATCCGGGTTCTGCGGGTCGCGATGGGCGATCAGAGAAAGTTCTTTTTCCAGTTTCGCTTTTTCTTCTTCCAGTTTTGTTTTGAAATAATTTGTGTCCATGCTTGTTAATATAAATATACTAATAATTGCGGTAGAGAACAAGCTGTTTGATGGTTTCTTCAAATGTTCTCGGCTGGTTCGTTATGATTAAATATTTTTTATTGAATATGGTGTAGAGAAAAATTGTTTCTCCTTCGGTTGTTTCAAGGGTTCTCACACTTTGGTTTTGAACAATCTCGTCTTTGAATTTCAGATCGGTTGAAAGAATTTCAATGTCTTTGTCCGCTATAAAACTCAAGCCCTGCGTTAAATATTTTTCCCATTTTAGCATGGCGGAAAAAACCGTGTCATATTTGCCGTCCTCTATTTCAAAGATTAGCAGGGGATTGTTTTTTTCAAGGCTTAATATTCCGAGAAAAAAATTATTTTTCAGGAATATTGTTAAAAATACCGGCGCTTCGCTTTGTAAAAGATTTAAGAATTCTTTGGAGGTAATAAGCCGGTTGTTTTGCTTGACCGGTACGGAGATGAAGTCCCCCATTCTGTAATAGCCGGAAAGAATTATTTTTAATTGTCGGTCAAAATCTTTTTTGTCGGCGGCATCAATAATTATTTCTTTTTGGCTTGCCATGATTGGTTGTGGCGGCGCCGTTATTTCATTTTCGGCGGCAGGTTTTTTGCTAAAAATTTTGATTGACAGCCATGTTCCCAAAATTAATAAAATTAGGACGATTGTCAGAGCGGCTATAATTTTTTTTCCGCGATTTTTTTCATAACCAGAGCCAATATTTTCCCTTCCGGCTGGCTGCCTAAGAAATATATCGGTTAGAGAAATTTTTTTTTCGTGCAATATTTCCGAATAGTCGCTCTTGAGAGTGCGTATTTTGTAAAGACTACTTTTGCGGTTTTGGCTGTTGTTTTCTTCGGGCATAATCTGGGTCGGCTTGTTTAATTGAGAGATTCACCCTGCCCAAATTGTCTATCTCCACGACTTTAACGGGCACAATATCTCCTTCTTTTAATATATCAGTAACGTTCTCAACTCTAAAGGGGGCTATTTCTGATACATGAACCAGTCCGTCCACTCCCGGCTTTATTTCAACAAAAGCGCCAAAGTCCATTATTTTTACCACTTTGCCCTGATGAAGTTCTCCGGCCTTGGGTTCGTAGGTTATTCCGTCAATCAATTCTTTGGCTTTATCCAGCGATTCTTTGGTGGCGCCAGTCACGAAAACTTGGCCGTTTTCGTCTATGTCTATTTGAACGCCGGTTTCGTCTATAATTTTATTGATAGTTTTTCCGCCCGGACCGATAAGCGCGCCTTTCTTTTCCGGGTTTATTTGAATAATGATTATTTGCGGCGCGTACGGCGATAATTCTTTTCTCGGCTCGCTTATTGTTTGAAGCATGTTTTCAAGAATTTCCAAACGGGCTTTTTTGCTTTGCGCCAGCAGGTCTTTTAAAATTTTTACGGTCAATCCGCTTACTTTTACGTCCATTTGGATGGCGGTTATCCCGTTTTTGGTGCCGGCCACCTTGAAATCCGTGTCGCCATGGTGGTCTTCCGGCCCCTGAATATCAGTCAGAATTTTGTAATTGTTTTCTCCTTCCGACATGACGCCCATGGCGATGCCTGAAACGGGCGCTTTAATCGGAACGCCGGCGTCCATCAGGGCCAAAGTGGAAGCGCAGACCGAGCCCATGGAAGAAGAGCCGTTGGAAGACATGGTTTCCGAGACAAGACGGATAGTGTAGGGAAATTTTTCTTTTTCCGGAATTATTTTGATGAGCGCTTTTTCCGCCAGCGCTCCGTGGCCAATGGATCTTCTGTTCGGTCCTCCGAGCCGGCCCGTTTCTCCGACGGAAAAAGGAGGGAAGTTATAATGGTGCATAAAACTCTTTTTCGTTCTTATTTCCATCCCTTCAATAATTAGAAAATCGCCCGGCGCGCCAAGCGTTGCCACTGACAATATGTGGGTCAGTCCGCGGTAAAAAAGCCCTGAACCGTGAGCGCGCGTCAGAATGCCAGTTTTGGTGAAGAGCGGCCTTACTTCGTCCAATTTTCTTCCATCCGGCCTCAACTCTTTTTCTAAAACGTTCTTATGTATGATATTGTTGATATTTTCTTCAAAAAAATCGTCGGCGTTTTTCAAATAAGCGCCCCCGAATTTATTTTCCGATATTTGCATCCAGTCTTTTTTAATTTCTTCCAAAATAAAATAGTGTTCTTTTTTGGTGCTTGGTTTACTTAACGCGTTTTCAAGGCGTTCTTTGGCATGTTTTTCAAAAAGACTTTCCAGGCCTTCGGGGTTTTCTTTTATTTCCGGCCAAACTTTCTGCTTGCCAATTTCTTTGATTATTTTGTTTTGAAAATCTACGATTTTATTTATTTCCGGCAGCACTTTTTCCATGGCTTCCAGCACAATTTCTTCCGGCACCTGGTCGGCGCCTCCTTCTACCATGTTTATTTTGCCGTCTTTTCCGCAGACCACCAGATCCAAATCTGACTTTTCTTTTTCTTCATAAGTCGGATTGATGACGAGCTCATTGTTTATTCTCCCTATTCTCACTGCGCCTATCGGGCCGTTCCATGGGATGTCCGATGTTGCCAGCGCCAGCGAAGAGGCCAATATGGCCGGCGTGTCCGGGTCGTTGTTTTCGTCCATTGAAAGCGTTGTGACAATGACCTGTATTTCATTTCGCATTCTACCGTCAAAAAGAGGGCGGAGAGTTCTGTCAATCATACGACCGTTTAAAACGGCTTCCTCGGACGGCCTGCCTTCCCTTCTCATAAAACGCCCGCCTAAAATTTTCCCCGCGGCGTAGAATTTTTCCTCGTAATCCACCGTCAAGGGAAAGTGGTTGATATTTTCTTTTGCTTGTCCGGCCATGACAACGGTGGCCATGACGGTTGTGTCGCCGTATTTAACGATAACGGAACCGTTGGCCTGTTCGGTTAAATCAGAAAATTCGGCCGCCAGCGGTCGATTATGAAAATCAATTTGGTATTTTTTGGTCTGCATGTTTATTTATTTATTATTTATATAAGAAATTTTTTGGTATTTTCGCTTAAGTCTAAAAAATCATCGGCCACTTCTCTCAATTTGGCGGAAGTTGATTTGCCGAAAGCCATGACTTCAACTTGCTGGCCTTTTCCTTTCAGGTATTCCACCAAAGGAACAAAATCGCCGTCGCCGGTTACCAGCACAATGGCGTCAATTAGGGAGCTGGCCAGCCGCACAGCGTCAATTGTCAAGCCAACGTCCCAGTCGGCCTTTTTCATGCCGCCGGAATACACTTGCAGGTCTTTTACTTTGAGTTCAATGCCTATTTTTTCAAGAGCATCAAAGAAAGATTTTTCTTCGCCTGTTTCCGTGCGTATGACATAGCCGACAGCTCTGATTAATTGTCTGCCGCTGACCGCGGTTTTTAGGACTTCCTTGAAATTCACCCTTTTTTTATAAAGGGCTTTCGCGGAATGGTACATGTTTTGCACATCTAGCAGGACGGCAACTCTTTGATTTTTATGCTTCGTCAGGCTCATCTGTTTTTTTGTCCGCCAGCGACCGGTTTCGTTTCAGCCCCAATTTTTTTATCAGAGACGAATAGTTTTCGGCGTTTTTCTTTTTTAAATAATCCATCAGAGATTTCCTTTTGGAAACCATTTTTAAAAGTCCGCGACGGGAATGATTGTCCTTGGGTTGTTCTTTCAGGTGTTTGGTCAATTCTTTGATTTGGTCGGTTAAAATCGCGATTTGCACTTCTGAAGAACCGGTGTCTTTGTCGTGCAGCCGGTGTTTGGCGATTGATTTTTCTTTTTCTTTTACCGATAAAGCCATGTATTTGTTAATTATTTTGACTTTACTATATTTCTTTGTTTTTTGCAAGGAAAGTGTAAAATAAAAGTATGTCGCACAACCTCAGTGAATTAAAAAAGCAGTTTTTGGAATATATAGAGATAGAGCGGGGAAGGGCAGTGAAGACCGTTGAGAACTATGACAGGTATTTGCGCCGGTTTTTGGAATTTTCTAAATTGAAAGA
>Ga0180009_10004816_pt1 | contig 14729 bp, 12 predicted proteins | sample OS_PC_MetaG_FD_123537 | JGI IMG/M metagenome (GOLD analysis project Ga0180009, IMG submission 123537) | Groundwater microbial communities from the Aspo Hard Rock Laboratory (HRL) deep subsurface site, Sweden - OS_PC_MetaG | ecosystem: Environmental > Aquatic > Deep subsurface > Groundwater...
GCGCCTTTTTCGTGACCGAAGAATTCGCTTTCGATGAGCGTATCCGGAATGGCGCCGCAGTGCACGCTGATAAACGGCTTATTATTACGGTTGCTGTGCTGATGGATCAGCCTGGCGATCAGGCTTTTTCCCGTTCCGGTTTCACCCGCTAATAGAACCGAGCTTTTGGTCGGCGCCACTGCGCGGATTTTATTAAACACCGCCGCCATCTTTTGGTTTTTCGTTTGGATGAATTCCAGCGCTTCAGGCTTCCAGTATTTATCCCGAAGATAGTCGAGTTCGTGTTTCTTTAAACGATTTTCATAAATCGAATCCACTACAAATTTGACCTCCTCTGCATCCACGGGAGATATTACATAATCCGAGGCGCCGGCCTTAACAAATCGAACTGCATGCCGAATCCTTTCCAATGGCGTTATTATGACGGTTTCAATGCGAGGTCGTATTTCCAAAAACGGTTCGATTGCATCCTGATAATCGGATTCCGGTGTTGTCGGCAGCATATCGAGATCAATAAAGACAATATCGCAGGGGTTTTTGCTTAAATGCCCCAGTGCTTCATCCCCTCCAAGCACCAGGTCGATGCTGTATGAATTGCCTAATGCGTGAGTAATTGTTTTGTTCACATCCGGTTCCCTTGTTACGGTCAGAATTTTTCTCATGCTGTTCTCTCCTTGGAATTTGGATGATGAGAATCGGAATTTAGACCTACAGAAAAATAGATACTCTATATCACGAGAAGCGGAAACACGAAACCCGTTAACATGAATCCGCGAGTATATTTTATCGTAACCGTTCACGGGTGCAGAGGTTTAAAGAGTGTATCAAAAGATAACGGAACTTGATTGAGGTCGCTCCTATGAAAGGGAAGTGGGAGTTGACCTTCATCGGTCAGTATGGAGATGTTCTGCGGGGATGACCGGATAGGTACCCCTTCAGCTTTTCCGCGAGGTTTTGGTCTGGAATATGCTGATTTGCCGGGTCACCTTCGGGCTTTTGCACGCCGGGCACTTGAAATTGTTTTTTTCATACTCAGAGATCGACATGGCCAGTGTGAAACCTTTCCCGCATTTATCGCAAACAAACTCATATTCGGGCATTTTTGCCTCCTCACCCAAAGGCTTTCGCTGTAATAAGGGGATTTGGGTTAATAATCATATCGCTCATAGCTTCCATCAGCCTGGTTATATGTATCATCTTCATAGGTTTCTTCATAGTCAATGATTTCGAATTTCGTTATTAAAATCCGTTTTTCCCCATCTTCTGTCTCTGTCACCGCCCCTTGAACCTTAACTTCTTCACCGATAAAATCGAGCAGCTTCCGGCTTTGTTTATTTATCTCGACCATGTACTCTTCATTATTTTCGGTTGAAATCATGGCTCCGGCTTCATGGTCGTCTTCATCGATGGGGTCTATATAACCGACGATGGTTACCAGCCTGTTTCTTTTATCGGTTGTTGCCATTTCCTAATCCTTCCCTTGCAAATGAGTTGATTAAATGATTAAATGATTAAATGATTGAGATGCACCCGTTGGGCGTATTCACCTATACTGAGCAACAATCGTGCCGATTCTTTTTCCATAATAGCCGCCTTGAACACTGAGTGACATATAACTTATCGATAATATGAGACAAATCTATTTTATAACTATGGTTTGTTCTAAGAAAAGTGAATTCCATACCCGACGTACCGTTTCACAAATCAGAATCCTTACTTCCAGTTGAAGGAGAAATTCTTATCCGAAATCCATCGGTATTTAAAATTTTAGAACAACAACATGAAATTGTAGGGAAATGCAGAAAACGGACATTGTAGTTCCGTTTTTCTTTAAATGAGAACTGAGATTTCACTGCATAAAAGGCGGTGTTATCACCTTAGATCTGCGGTTTGGGATTGCAGGAAATATTTCGGAACCGATGGTTCTGACAGCGTTCCGTACAAATTATTTAACTATCTGTAAATAGTATAAATAACATAACGGCACGCATATTGCTTTAAATGCCGACAGACGACAGGTGAACCATTCCAGACTCGACCGGTAAATCCGGTTATCAAAAGGAGACAGAGAGATGAAAAAGGAGCTTTGTTCCAACGAGGACCAAGACCCGCTGGGTTGTAGGCAAAGATCATCAGCGCTTCCACACCCACACCCCGCCACACCCTTCAACCCTAAAAATCATAACGAAAAAAAAAGCGATAATGTTCGTCCTTTCATCCGGGGGCTTAAGACTCAGGGACTTAGAGAGAATCCCAGAACGCAGGACTTTCGATACCGATTTTATCCTTCGGTTACAAGCAACCAATGGAATGATTGGCGCTGGCAGCTTCGCAACCGAATCACGACCCTTGACGGATTAAAACGCATCTTTCGTTTTTCCGAAGATGAAAGCGCGGCGATCAACGGGGAAAAGGATTCTCTTCCGGTTGCCGTCACGCCCTATTACGCCAGCCTCTTGGATGCGCTCGATCCGCAGCAGGCCCTGCGCCGGACCGTGATTCCGACCATGGGTGAGCATATATGCTCGCCGGGAGAAGCGCACGATCCGTTGGGAGAAGAAAAGGACAGCCCGGCTCCCGGACTGGTTCACCGGTATCCGGACAGGGTGCTGTTTCTCGTGACCGAGTTTTGTTCCACATACTGCCGGTACTGCACCCGCTCGCGTTTAGTGGGAAAAAGCTGGAAAACCGGTTTTTGCCCGGAGCAGTGGGAAAACGCCATCGCCTATATCGAGTCCACGCCTGCGGTCCGGGACGTACTGTTGTCCGGCGGAGATCCGTTGACCCTTCCCGATGATAAGCTTGAATACCTCCTGTCCCGGCTTCGGAGGATTCCTCATGTTGAGATTATACGGATCGGAACCAAGATTCCCGTGGTCTTGCCGCATCGAATTACGGTTTCGCTCGCCCGGATGCTGGGACGATACAATCCTCTCTGGATGAGCATTCACTTCACCCATCCCGATGAACTGACTTCAGAGGTTCAGGATGCATGTGCACGGCTGGCGGGAGCCGGAATTCCTCTGGGGAGCCAAACCGTTCTCCTGAGCGGCATCAACGATGAAGTGGATACCATGAAGCGGCTGATGCACGGACTTTTGCGATTCCGGGTAAGACCCTATTACCTGTATCAGTGCGATCCCATTCTGGGCTCGTCGCACTTTCGAACTCCCGTGGAAAAGGGGCTGGAGATCATACGCGGACTTAGAGGCCATACCAGCGGCTATGCCGTACCCACATACGTGATCGATGCTCCGGAAGGGGGGGGTAAGATTCCGCTGCTTCCCGAATATGTGATAGGCCGGCAAGGGGATGATTTGCTGCTGAGAAACTATGAAGGGCTGACATACCGCTATCACGACGCCTGCAAAATTTCGGCGGGAGCGGCTCCGGCGAATGAGGAACGTATTTTGAATTAAGGGGGATAAAACCATGAAAGTCGGACTGACCTATGATTTGCGCGAGGAATACCTCGCCATGGGATACAACGAAGATGAAACGGCCGAATTTGACCGCGGAGGTACCATTGACGCCATTGAGCAGACCTTGCAGGCGCTGGGATATAAAACCGACCGTATCGGTCATGCCAAGAACCTGGCAAGGCGTCTGGTTTTAGGCGAACGGTGGGATATGGTGTTTAACATTGCCGAAGGGCTCAGAGGGTACGGCCGGGAAGCTCTGGTGCCGGCTCTTTTGGATGCCTACGACATTCCATATACATTTTCCGATCCGCTGGTCCTGAGCTTAACCCTGCACAAGGGCATGACCAAACGGGTGATTCGCGACGCCGGTATTCCTACAGCAGATTTTGTGGTGGTGGATGATATTAAACATGAAATCGTAGTACCCTTTAATCCCCCATACTTCATCAAGCCCGTGGCCGAGGGAACGGGAAAAGGAGTTACCCCGGCTTCCATTATCAGGCGCCGTCAGGACCTGAACCCCCGGTGTGCCGAACTTATCGACACCTACCGACAGCCGGTGCTGGTGGAGAGGTTTCTGCCGGGACGAGAATTTACCGTCGGTTTGATCGGAACGGGATCCGAAGCCGTGGCCCTCGGCACCATTGAGGTCCATCTTCTGGCCGATGCCGAACCCGAGGTCTACTCCTATCAGAACAAAGAAAACTGTGAGGAACTGGTACAGTACCGGCTGGTGAATGCGGTAGAAGATGCCGTTGTTCGGGATGCCGAAGCCATCGCCCTCGATGCCTGGCGCACCCTGGGCTGCAGAGACGCGGGGAGAATCGACATACGCTGCGATAATGATGGGAATCCGCATTTTATCGAGGTCAACCCCCTGGCCGGCATCCATCCGGAGCATTCGGACCTGCCCATTATCTGCAACCACCTGGGCATACCGTATCGGGAACTGATCAAAAAGATCATGGTTTCAGCCGAAAAGCGGATGGGTGTCTCTCAAGAAGCCCCGGCAGCATCAGCAGCCTTTTCAGAAAAGCCGGGGGGGCTTCCATCGAACCGGGTTTAACTCATGCGAATCGTTGTTGTGCATAATGCGGTTTCGGCCGAAAGCGCTCCGGACGAACAGGATGTTCTGGTGCAGACGGATGCCGTTTCGGAAGCGCTGCGGTCCCTGGGTCACGAGGTGACGACCCTGCCATGCAGTTTAGATCTTGCGACCATCAAACGCCGTTTGGAATCCCTGGAACCGGACCTGGTGTTCAACCTTGTGGAATCTCTGGGCGGTCACGGTCGTCTGATTCACCTGTTTCCGGCGCTGCTCGATACCCTGGGGTTGCCATACACAGGTTCTAAAACGGAAATCATTTGGATGACTTCTCATAAGGTCATGGCCAAAAGGCACATGCGTTCCGCCGGGATACCGACGCCGGAATGGGTGGGGCCGTATCCGCAGGATTTGGCTTCCGCTTTATCCCCGAATCCGCCATCGTCTGCCGATGGTTCCGCCCAAAGCTGGATTATCAAATCGCTGTGGGAACACGCGTCGGTGGGCTTGGAATCGGACAGTATCGTCAATAAAGCGCCCGGTAAAGATTTTCACAGGGAGTTGTCTAAACACGCGCCGCGTCTTGGCGGTGCATGCTTTGCAGAAGAATATATCCACGGCAGGGAGTTCAACCTTTCCATACTGGCCGGTCCGTCCGGACCCCAGGTGCTGCCGCCGGCAGAAATCGTTTTCGAAGGATACGATACGTCCCGGCCGCTTATCGTCGGCTATCGCGCCAAGTGGAAGGATGATTCCTATGAGTATCATCATACCCCGAGGCGTTTCGATTTTGATTCGGAAGATGAGGTTCTGCTGACCACCCTTAAGAACATGGCCCTCCGAAGCTGGCAGGTTTTCGGTTTGAGGGGATATGCTAGGGTCGATTTCCGCGTGGACGACACCGGGCAACTCTGGATCCTCGAAATCAACACCAACCCCTGTATCAGTCCCGACGCAGGTTTTGCCGCTGCGGTCGATGCCGCCGGAATGGACTCCACACAGGCCGTGGACCGGATTATACAGGACGGGATGATGCACCCCTTTCCTCATACCATTGCTGCTTTCCCTCCAAATTGAATAAGGGAGTCCTAAAATTGCCGACCCCGAGCTTTCGATACGAACTCCGGCGGGTGGATCCGGAACAGATACGGAAACTGGCCCATGATACCGGGTTTTTTACCGATGCAGAGATTCAGGTGGCGGAGGAACTGGCACGGGAACGATTATCGAAGGGAGGATCAAGCGGCTACCATTTTGTGATGGCCGAACAGGACGGAAGACTGATCGGTTACACCTGCTATGGACCCATTGCCTGCACCCTTTTCGGTTTTGACATCTACTGGATTGCCGTTCAACCCGACATCCAGGGGAGGGGAGTGGGGCACCGCCTGCTTGAAGAGACCGAGCGGCTGATCCGAGAGGCCGGCGGCTCACGAATATACGTGGAAACCTCCCAGCGCCTGCAGTACGACGGCACCCGGGCCTTTTATAAAAATGAGGGCTACCGGCTGGAAGCCGTAATCACGGATTTCTATGCCCCGGGGGACGGCAAGGTTATTTTTTGCAAGGTTTTAACTTGATGGTATAGGAATTTTCTTTTTTGGACGCTGATGAACGCAGATTTTTAAGATTAATAAAAAGAAATTATTATCTTCCTATATCTGAGCTAATCTGCGTCCTATTTAACTTGAGCGAATGAAGAACGAATATGAACAGCCAAATCAATCGAACGGAAGATGTCAGGCATTCTGAAAAATTGCAAAGCGATGTGATGGCCAAAATGGAACTGAATATTTCCGGAGTGTCCGGATCTTTTTCTTTGGCGGAGTTTACTCCCAAAGATGCTTCAGAAAGTTTGTGGGCGGCTTATTTCACCCTCTCAGAGACGATTTTCCGTGAATTCAACCAAAGAGGCCGCTTGCCGAACCGTGAGGCGGTGAGGCTGCGGTTTTCAACGCATAATCCCCTTTACACCGTTAAAAGGTGGCTGGTGTTCGATGAGACGGGAAGCGCCGCTGCTTCTGCTTCACTATCCTATGATACGGAATTATCCCCGGATTACGAGAGCAGCAGCCATATCGGTCAGATTCAAATTGCGGTCGTCCCTTCGTATCGGAGGAAGAAAATAGCGACCGCTTTGCTGAAACACATGATCGAGACAGCAAGCGCTATGGGGAAAGATACCGTCAGAGCAGATGTGGACAATTCCACGGGACTCGATTACTGCAAATATCTTCGAGGCGAGTTGGTCCATAAAGAGGTTCAGCACCGGTTATATTCGGAAGACGTGGATTGGCAGCTTGTTGATAATTGGCTTGCGAAAGGAAGGTCGAGATCTCTGCACACGGCAATCGAATCTTTCCAGGACTGTCCGGAGAAGGATATCGGTGAATTCAGCAGAATCTATACGGAAATCATCAACCAGCGTCCCGTCGGCGATATGGAGCAGGAGCTTATTACAACACCGGAGTCGCGAAGAATAGAGGAACACAACTATAAGAGAAGAGGAATCGAGTGGCACACGATGATCAGCCGTGAACATGACGGTCAAATCAGCGCAATGACGGATCTCATGTATAACCCGGAGGAACCGCACAGGATTCACCAATACTTTACCGGGGTTCCGGCCAGATACCGCAGAAAAGGATTGGCCAAACGCCTCAAGGCCGAAATGCTTAGATATATCAAGGAAGCGTTTCCGGATGCAGAGTACATCACGACCAGTACGGCAAAAGAAAACAAGCCCATGAGGGCGATAAATAAACAATTGGGGTTTATGCCAAAAAAAACCAGCTACATGTTTCGATGGGCCTTAAAGGATTTGGAGCGGCGGGCAATCAAGGTTCTATCGGCTTCGGACAAAGTCAGTTCTTTAAAGAGAAAACAGTGAAAGGGTTATCAAAAGGGTTTCCCCGTGTAATGTGAAATTGGAGGCGCTTTAAGTCCATGACGATTGTGGTCACTGTAATCGACGTATCATCCGTAAGCCAGGGGTGAGAGAAGCGCTTGCGGCAAATCGGATACGTTCCGTTTCCGTGATCTTTCAGGATATCCTTAATCGACTTGATGGACGGATCATCCAGTCGGTTCAATAATTCTTTTGCTCGATCGTAACGGCCCACCGTATTGGGAAACAGCATGAGGTCATAATCGATCTTTGAGAGAAAGTGATTGGTGTGTACAAACAGATCCTCAACCGGAATGGAAAAGTATTCATCCCCGGCAAGTTCGATGTCTAGGATCTCTCCATTGCCGTTCGAGATTAAAATGTTGCCGACTTTTCCCGGCAATTGAGAAGTGATCAGAGATTGGGCTTCACGCAAACTTTTGCTGTCAAGAATTGTTCTTAATAGAACATGCAGCGGAACACCGTAGGGCTGGTAGTTTTCGATGGTCATAAAGTTCAGACAGACACCGACGCCGCAGTGATTCATTCCTATTTTACCGATCATGCCGGGTTCGGTCATGGTCAAGATCCGATGACCGTCTTCTTTTTCGATATCTAAAATGACCGCCAATTCCTCCAATTCACTGTCCCAGTCCCAGTTCTGGCCCATCAGACTCTGTTTCTTGAAAGATAGCGTGGTGCATTCCATCGGGTTGAGATTCAGCAGCTCCGTACGACCGTTTAACGCATAGATCCAAAGAGAATCGACCTCTGCGGCTTTGGCCAGGGCCTCGATTTCTATAGATATATCCTCCCGGAATGCCATGGTTGATTTTCGAAATTGGTCGGCAATGCCAAGGATCTGCTCTTCGGGCAGTTGGAATTGCTTTTGGTAGAATTCGACCGTCTGGTGAATTCTTTCCTTTAAAAGGGTTCCATGCTGCCTGCCGCGATCCTCTGCTGCACCGTGTATTTTGATAACCGGAAAATATCGATCCATATTCTTAGATCACCTTTCGGATAATGCCGCCCCATTGTCGATTAGACAGGACACTTGTTTTGGGAGGGGTATATAGGTGGAATCGGCACGGGTGTCAACGAAAACTTCTCAGTAACCGATAATTGAGTTGGTACACGCTATGCGCTCACATGCAAAAATAGAGTGACGAACCCCAGGTAAATAAGGAGACTTAAAACATCGTTTGAAGTGGTGACGATGGGCCCAGTGGCCAAAGCCGGATCGATGTTCAATCGTTTCAGAGCCAAAGGCACGGCAGCGCCGATAAATCCTGAATTCAGGATAATCAGGACGACGGCCAGTGACACTACACTGCCCAGTCTGAAATCCTTGAGCCAGACGCCCACGATCAGACCGAGAAGGATTCCGCATATGATCCCGTTAAACATAGCGACTCTCATCTCCAGCCAGAGTCTTTTTCCCACTTTAAGCATGCTGATATCTCCTGTGGCCAGCCCTCTTACGGCAACGGTGGCTGCCTGGGTTCCGGTATTGCCGCCCATTGCCATAATCACCGGAAAAAAGAAAGATAGTGCGAGGATTTTTTCCAGAGACGATTCGAACTGATCGATCACTGCCGCGGCAAGAATTCCGCCGAAGAGTCCGGCGATCAACCAGGGCAGCCGCGCCCTTGAGACTTTAATGGAGGATTCTTCGGCAAATTCCTGGTCGATTACCCCTGCCATAAATGCCATGTCTTCATCCGCTTCTTCCTCGATGACATCGATGATGTCGTCATGCGTAATACGACCCACCAGACAATGATGTGCGTCGACCACCGGTAAACTGACCAGGTCGTATTTCTTGACCAAGTGGTACGCTTCTTCCTGGTCTTGATCGACGGAAACCGAAATGATCTCCGGATCCATGATGTCACGGATCATCCGCTCCGGCGGTTCCAGAATGAGATCTTTCAGAGATACGGCACCCACCAGCCGATTGGATTGATCCACGACAAAAATATAGTAGACGTTTTCCACCTCGTCTCGTTTTGTTCGGAGGATTTCGATCGCTTCCCGGACCGTGGAGGCGGCCCTGACAGCCACAAACTCAAGGGCCATGATACCGCCGGCGGAATCTTCCGGATAGGTCAGAAGCTTTTCCAGCTCATCGGATACATGGTCTTCAACCGCCTCGATAATTTTCTTTGCCCGCTCATCCGGCAGATCGCCGACGATATCCGCTGCATCATCAGAGTCGAGCTCTTCCACGATCTCGGATATGGCGCTATTGTCCAGATCGCTGATGATGCTCTCCTGAACCGACGCCTCAATTTCCACCAGGACATCTCCCGCACCTTCTGGGCCCAGCAGTTTGAAAATATAGAGCCGGTCTTCGGGATCCAGGTGTTCGATAAGATCTGCCGTGTCGGCGGCTCTGGTATCATCCATGAATTTCAGGAGCGCCGGGCGATCTTTCTGTTGAATAAGGGTTTTAACCGTTTCGATCAGCTTTTCGTCTATGGGGGTGGTTTGAAATGTCGACAAAATGAATATCCTCCTCAAAATTGAAAAAATCTCTCAGTACCATCAAATTTCCAGTAAACCAGCATCAACCGTGCCAAGCATACAATCCATTGGGAATTATTCATAAAGCCGCTGTTGAGGAACCCGGACCGGTTATCATACTCAGGCATATCGGAACCCGCAGTTCAATTGCAGGGCGAATCGTACGATTTTGTCGGAATCTTCTTACTTGGTGCGTGTCTCACGTGCAGCAACTTCCGGAGTGATACACCATGTCCATAAAGGAGAAATTACATATACAAACATGCAAAGCAGAGAAAAATGCTCAAAATACGGTGTAAATACACTTACAAAACCCAAGAACAGGATCAGGCCGACAAACACCGGGTGGCGATTCATGAAGCGACCGTAGTGGATGTAACGAATCGGGTAAATATTCATCAAAACCGATGCAAAGATCATCACGCCAAAGCAGAAGTGACCCCACAAACGGACCTGGTCCGGTGTTTCAATGGTTGCCGATTGAAACACCATCAACGGTGCAACCACCAATAAAGCTGCAGCCGGCACCGGCAAGCCTTTGAAAAATCCGGGAATAGGGTTGTGATCCAACGTGAAGAAAATCAGGCGGGCAATGCCGAACAGGGCATAAAGCCATGCAATCAAGCCGATCGGCATGCTCTGCAGTACGGGGTCGGCGGCTTCTGAAAGGGACAGGTAAAAAATCCAAGCCGGTACGATGCAGAAGCTTACCAAATCGGAGATGTCATCTAGAATGCCCCCCATACTGAAACGTTTGGGAACGCCTTGGGTTCCGGGCGGATCGGTCAGGCCGAGTTTGCGCGCCAGGGCGCCATCCAGTTTGTCAAACAGGGCCGCACCGATAAGTATCAAATAGGCTTCCCGGATACGCCCCTGATATGCGAAGAAGACCGACAACAATCCCATCATGGCGTTCATCACGGTCAAGGCATTTGGGAAAAAGGTCAGGATCCGGCGTCGCAGATCCTGGTCTCCCAAGCAGAGTTCATCCATACAATAGGAGCCGTATTTGCGACAATAGCCGGCGATAGAGCCGAAGTTAATGATTAAGAATATGATCTCGATCAGGAACAGGCCGCGCAGGGGGAGGTTGCCCAGCCGGGAGATCCAGAAATAGATGGGCGTCGGCGGATCTTGGGGGATGTAAAAAGCATAGGCATAAAGCAGCGCGCCCACCGGTGCCGCCACTATTGTCCGCAGTCGATTCAGCTCGCGGGCCTCGGGCTCCTGCCCTTGACTGATGGCAAACCCGCGCATCAGATGGGCAAAGCTGTCCCGCACCAAAACGGTCACACAAAGAAACAGGATGAAAATCGCATGCAGCAGTTCGGCCCTGGAATAATCGGGTGTGTTAGAAACCAGACGCCACATGACCCCCACTGCGATGCATGGAAAAATAATGGAATAGACCACTTTGTCCATGATACGGTCGGCAAGCTGGGCCAGCGTGGGATAAGGGTAAAAGCGGGCTGCAAACCATCCATCGACAACATCAAAACTCATGGAAATAAACAACATGAGCACCCCGAAATTATAGAATGCCGTGTTCCGTGTCCACATAACGCCAATGGCGCAGAGCAGACCGCCGAAGACCAATGGCGGCCGCATATAAACGAGAATTACCGTCAATTTTTTCGGGATTTTTAGTCGTCCATGCATTTTGCTTCAATCCTCAGTGCATGCCGTCTTTCAATGATTATCCGCCGGCAAGAATTTTCGCCAGCCGGTCCAGATCGACGGTTCGGCCCATGGCGATCAGCATATCCCCGCTTTCGATCAGGGCCTGGGAGGAGGGATTGAAATTCATTTTCCCATCGCTTTTTCTGATGGCCACGATGATGATATCCATTTCCTGCCGGATTCCGGAATTTACCAGGTTGAGACCCTTTAACCGCGACCCATCACCAACCGACAATTCCTCCATTTTGAGATCCATGGTTTCATTGTTAACGGCAAGATCGAGAAAATCGGTAACCGTCGGCCGGATAATGGTCTGTGCTATTTTCTGGCCGCCTATCAAATACGGCATCACCACCCGGTCGGCCCCGCCTCTCAAGAGTTTCTTTTTTGTGGATTCCTCAGCGGCGCGCACCAGTATAAATAGACTCGGACTGAGTCCCCTGGCGGACATGGTGATGAAGAGGTTGTCCGCATCCGAGCTTACCAGAGAGATCAACCCTTTAGCCCGTTCAATTCCGGCCTCCATCAAAACGTCCTCGCTGGTGGCGTCATCGATGATATACGGGATCTCCAAGGGTTCGAGGCTTTCTTTTGTTTCGGGGCTGTTGTCTACGATCAGTAAAGGAATGTTGCGTGATTTCAGCTCCTGGGAAACGATTCTTCCCATCCGGCCGTACCCGCACAGAATATAGTGATTTTTTATCGATTTGATTGTTGACCCCAATTTTTTCCTCCCAAAGAGCGACCTGACCTGAAACTCCACCATGGTCTGGGCCACCATGCCGAGGGTATAGGCCATAATGCCCATACCTATAAAAATGAGAAAAATGGTGAAAACCCTTCCGGTCTCATCCACCTCCCGGATTTCTTGATAACCCACCGTTGTAATGGTGATAACCGTCATGTAAAGGGCTTCAAAGAACGACCACCCTTCTATGAGCATGTATCCCATGGTGCCGAACAGCAGAATCATGCCCAGCAGGATCAGACCTCGGAAGATTTTCTTGCCGCTGCCACCGAATATGACACCACGTATCATATGCTTACACACACCCGCCCGAAACCGGCCGATTTTCTGAAATCTCTCTATATCATCTGAGAGATTTGTATATGATTGAAAGCGTTTCGGCAAGTATCATGCCGTAAGATGCCGTATTTTCCGAAAACGGACCGGTTCCCATTTACCCTGATATTTCTGCGGTTGTAGTGTTTCAACGCTTAGGATAAGGTATTTTGTAAATTTTGAAGCCACAGAATCCTTTGAAGAGGAGGGTGAAATGTCGATCAAAAGAATTGCCATCACCACCGGCGGGGGGGACGCACCGGGACTGAATGCCGTGATCCGTGCCATCGTACTGAGTGCCCTGAATCGGGGATGGGAGTGTTTCGGCATTCGAGACGGCTATGAGGGATTGCTGGCCCCGGAAAAGCATCCCCAAGGGGGATTGATACGGTTAACCCGGGATTACGTCAGAGGCATCACGCATCTCGGCGGTACGATCTTAGGAACCACAAATAGAGGAAATCCCCTTCGATACCCGGTTGCGGACAAGAATGGCCGATTGGTCGAAACAGATCGAACCGATGAATTGCTTGCACGATTCAAAGCGGAACGTCTGGATGGGCTCATTGCCATTGGCGGTGACGGTTCAATGGAGATTGCGCATGTTCTTCATAAAAAGGGACTTAAAGTCATCGGTGTGCCGAAAACCATCGACAATGATTTGGATAAGACCGTCATAACCTTCGGATTCGATACGGCGGTTCATTTTGCCACTGAATGCTGTGACCGTTTGCATTCCACCGCCGAGGCACACCAGAGGATTATGGTTGTGGAGGTGATGGGCCGATATGCCGGCTGGATAGCCCTCAATGTGGGTGTGTCATCCACTGCCGATGTGATTCTGATTTCTGAAATCCCCTATGATATTTACCGGGTGGCCGAAAAGGTGAAGGAGCGTGAGCAAAACGGAAGGTTTTTTTCCATCATCGTTGTAGCCGAGGGAGCAAGGCCCAAAACGGGGAGCCGCACTGTGGCTGAAAAGAAGACTGCCGGTCGGGCAGAAAAGCTGGGCGGGATCGGGCAAAAGGTCTGCCTCGAACTTGAGGAAATCACCGGCAAAGAAGCACGACATGTGGTTTTGGGGCATTTATTGCGGGGTGGAACGCCCACCTCTTTTGACCGTCTTTTGTCCTTGCGGTTTGGTGCTGCCAGTGTGAGAGCGCTGGACGAGGGGCAGGCAGGGGTAATGGTGGCCCTTGATCCGCCTACGGTCAATTATGTGCCTTTGGAACAAGCCTGCCAACGGATGAAAACCGTACCCCTGGATTGTGACACCATTCTCACGGCCCGGGATTTGGGAATTTCCTTCGGCGATTGAAGGACTTAGCGGATGAATATGGGGCTGCTCCAGGCCATGTGCCCATCCTCCTGAATCGCCTTTACGAAATACGGCCCGGCCCGGCCCGGCCCCGTTGCAGCCTGATATTCCAGAGATAGCGTTGTTTCTTCAGTTGTTTCAGGATAGCGTTGAATGGTGACGTTCAACCCCAAGCCCCCAAATTCGTAAATAACGGGTTGGTCTCCAAGTTCTGCAATATTCGTTTCACAGCGACCCATCAAAGAATCAAAACTGAGCACGCCTTTTCCATTTTTTTCCAGATATAGATCGATTCCGTCCGTATCCCCGGTGGTGTTGGAGTTGAATTTTACGGACCGGGAATCAAGATTTGTAATACCGTCCACCGGTGAATCAAAGGCGTAGGTGAGCGCCTTGTCGATACGGTTTCCTTTCACGGTTATGGACCCGTTCCAGGTGGCGCGCCTTGCCCGGCCGCGGATTCTTGCGCCCTCCCACCGGATGCGGATCCTGGATGAGTCATCCATGGAATCGAAGGCATCGGGCCGCACCGTCTTTACGGCTTCCCTGCCTTTATACAACATAAGCGCCTCCATTGGCGCCGCGCCGATGACTTTTGCCCGGATCTGAACGGTATCCGGGGTTTCAACAACAGACCCCATGGGGTGTCCGTTTGCTTCAAACCGGAGTGCCATGCGGGGGCCTGTGGTGCCGTAGCATCGGCGGTTTTTGAGCGCATTAAATATGGACTCCCGGGTCAATTCCTCAGCCAGAACGCAGGTGAGCCCCCCATAGATTCCGAAAGAACC
>Ga0180009_10004817_pt1 | contig 14728 bp, 13 predicted proteins | sample OS_PC_MetaG_FD_123537 | JGI IMG/M metagenome (GOLD analysis project Ga0180009, IMG submission 123537) | Groundwater microbial communities from the Aspo Hard Rock Laboratory (HRL) deep subsurface site, Sweden - OS_PC_MetaG | ecosystem: Environmental > Aquatic > Deep subsurface > Groundwater...
AAGTGTTTCCACCCCCAAGCATAAATATGTCTGCTTCCTTAAGTCTTTTTTCCCAAATATCTCTTGGCAAAGCAGAAAAATCTACAATATCTATAGAGGCAAAATTTAACTCCTTGCATTTATTTAAATTATTAATCAACCAACTCTTATCCCCATCCTCTACATTGGCTGCAGTTGGAATAAAGGCTAACTTAAGATTGGCAAAAGGCTCTTGAGTAAGCTCCCTTAGGGCTTTTATTATGCTTTTGTTAGTAAGTCCAGCTGATGTTAAGAGTAATTTCATTAATATTATTTTAAAATAGCTGAGCGGTAGACCGGATTCGAACCGGCGACCTTTTCCTTGGGAAGGAAACATTCTACCACTGAACTACTACCGCTTTCATTATTATTCTAACACAATAAATTAAGATCAAGCAGCTATGGCACAGCACTTCAGAAGAATTAAATCTTCTTAATTAAAATAGGTTTTAGAAATTGCTTATCTAGAAAGTTTTAAGGTCGTTCCAGTGAAAATATAATCTGGATTGGTTAAGTTGTTTGCCTTGGCAATCTCTACCCATTTGTAACCATCTCCGTATGCTCTGATTGCAATATCCCAAAGATAATCACCTTCCCTAACAACATAGGAATCTCCTTTAATTGCTTCTTCTTCTGTTTCTAATACTTTTGCTTCAACATTTGGAATATTTAATTTTGTTCCAACGCTTACAATTTCTGGATTTTCCATTTTATTTGCCTCAGCCAAGTCTACCCAATTATATCCTGTGCCGTATATCTTCTCTGAAATGCTCCACAAGTACTCACCTGCTTTAACTTCGTATGTTTTAGGTAACTCTTTACCGTCTTTATTAATTTGCATCACAGCATCTTCTGCCGATGTTGGAGTTACGTCTGTTTGCATGTTTCTATTTTTTACAAAAGAAAAAACAAGCACAGCAGCAACTACTACAACTACAAATCCTAAAAGTAAACTTGTGTAAGATTCTCCCCATCTTATTTGAGAAAGAACATTCTTGGAAGAATTATTTTGCTCTACAGGTTCTGTTTTAAATTTTTTTTGTTTAGCCATTTTACCTCCTTCCCAAGCAGTATTTGAGGCAGAATTGTGCGGGACCGACGAGACTCGAACTCGCGACCTCTTCCGTGACAGGGAAGCGCTCTAACCAACTGAGCTACGATCCCACAGCTAGGATATTCTATTAAATAATTGAATTGTAGTCAATCCTCTGTTATATTTACCTTGAAATGTCCAATAAGCAGATTTCCGAATTACTCAAGAAGGTTGCCTCTGCTTATGCTATTAAGAATGAAAAAAAATTCTTTTTTCAAATAATCGCATATCAAAAAGCTGCTGATGCAATAGAAAACTCACAATCTCAAATAGTAAATTTATACAAAAAAGGTCAGCTAGAGTCACTGCCTGGCGTCGGACCATCTATAAAAGCTCACCTAGAAGAACTTTTAAAAAATGGAGAAGTAAAACATTTTAATTGGGTATTTGAAGATATTCCAGATTCAGTTTTCCAACTTTTAAAAATTCCAGGATTTGGTCCTAAAAAAGCTTACAAGCTTACCACCTGTCTTCATTTAAAAAATGCCGAAACTGCAATTGACGAATTAGAAAAAGCAGCAAATAGCAATAAAATTTCTCAAATTGAAGGTTTTGGAGAAAAATCCCAACAGGAAATATTAAGAGCAATTGAAGAATTTAAAAAGGGCAATACAAAAGAAAAAAAAATGAATCTTTCTATTGCAACTGAAGTTTCAGAAAAAATAATTTCCTATCTTAAAGAGTCTAAGGATGTTCTAAGGGTAGAAACCTTGGGTAGTCTTAGGCGAAGCAAAGAAACAATTAAGGATATTGATATCGCTGTGTCTACGAATAATCCCAAGAAAGTTATAAAGCATTTTATTTCTTATCCCTATTCTGAAAAAACAATCGAAGAAGGAGTAATATCAGCCTCTATTGCTGCTTTTGGTGGAAAACAAATTGATTTAATGACTCAATCCCCAGATGGCTTTGGCTCTCTTATGCAACATTTTACAGGAAGCAAAAATCATAATATTAAGCTGCGTGAATACGCCCTTAAGAAGGGCTTATCTCTGTCTGAATACGGAATCAAAAAAAATAAAAAATTAATAAAATTCAAAACAGAAGAAAATTTTTATAATGCACTAAAAATGCAGTGGATTCCTCCAGAAATGCGTGAAGATGGTGGGGAAATAGAACTTGCTTTAAAAAATAAGTTGCCAAAGTTAATCGAACTTAAAGATTTAAAAGGAGATTTACATATTCACTCAAATTATTCAATTGAGCCAAGCCATGACCTTGGAAAAGACACCATGGAAAGAATTTTAGAAACTGCAATAAAAATGAAATATGAATATATTGCATTTTCCGAACATAATCCAAGCGTTTCAAAGCATACAAATAAAAGTGTTTATGAAATCTTATCACGAAGAAGCCTAAAAATTGAACAACTTTATTCAAACATAAAAAGTGTTCGATTAATTAAATTACTCGAAATTGATATCTTAGCAAATGGTGAGCTTGCAATAGATAATAGATCTATAGATTTACTAGATGGCTTTATTGCATCTATTCATTCTTCTTTTAATGCAAGTCAAGAAGACATGACTAAAAGAATATTAAACGCACTTTCTCACCCAAAAGCAAAAATATTAGGTCACCCCACCGGACGAATCATTAACCAAAGAGAGGGATACAAATTAAATTGGGATAAAATTTTTGATTTTTGTAAAAAGAATAATAAAGCACTGGAAATAAATAGCTGGCCCAGCAGACTAGATATTAATGATAAACTTATAAGAGAAGCTATTCAAAATAAGGTAAAATTAGTCATAAATTCAGATAGCCATGCTGCTTGGCAGATGACTATGCTAAAATACGGTGTAGCCAATGCCAGACGTGGATGGGCAAAAAAAGAAAATATCCTAAACACACTACCCTATGACAAGTTCATAGAGTGGTTGAAAAAATAAAGGGGGTGATAAATATGAATCCAACAACAATATTATTATCAGTTGCAGCAGTTTTTCTTCTTTATCTTTGGTTTATTTACAACAGCTTAATTACTTTAAAAATGAAAGTCTCAGAAGCTTTCTCTCAGATAGATGTTCAGCTTAAGAGAAGGACCGACCTTATCCCAAACCTTGTAGAAACAGTTAAGGGATATGCTACTCACGAACGTGAGCTATTAGAAAAAATAACCAAGGAAAGAGCAAACTTAATGTCGGCAAATGGAGCAGCCGAAAAAGCAGCAGCAAACAATCAGCTTACAGATACACTAAAGTCGCTTTTTGCAGTAGCCGAAAACTATCCAAACCTTAAGGCAAGCGATAATTTTTCTAAACTTCAAGACGAGCTTTCAGACACAGAGAATAAAATTGCTTATTCAAGGCAGTTTTATAACTCAAATGTCATGGAATACAATACGAAACTAAGTATTGTCCCTAATGTATTAGTAGCAAAGCTGCTAAATTTTAAGATTGCAGAATTTTTCGAAACAATAGAGGAAGAGAAAAAACCTGTAAAGGTTAAATTTTAAAACTTAAAATTAAACTCAATACTAAATATTTTAGAAAAATTTATAATGCATAAAACATAAAGTGAATGCTTTTGTGTTTTTATGAAGATTTAATGATGGAGAAGCTATGAATACTTACTCAGCTATTGCGTCTAATAAAAGAAAAACATGGCTAATAATGGTGTTGTTTGTTGTCTTTCTAACAACGCTTGTTTATGTTTTTGTAAAAGCCTTGGGATATGATTTATCTTATGTTTTTCTGGCTTTAATTGCTACTACCTTTATAAGTTTTTTAAGTTATTTTGCATCAGGTAAAATAGTACTGTCTTCACTTGGGGCAAAAAAAATCACTAAAGACGAATACCCAGAGTTTTTTAGAATAGTAGAGAATTTAAGCATAGGTGCTGGGCTTCCAATGCCCTCTGTCTTCGTTATAAACGATGCATCTCCTAATGCTTTTGCAACCGGAAGGGACCCAAATCATTCAGTGATTTGTGCAACCACAGGTCTTTTAAATAGACTGGATAAAATAGAGCTAGAGGGTGTAATTGCTCATGAACTTTCGCACATCAAAAATTACGACATTAGGCTTATGGGAATTGTTGCAATTTTAGTTGGCTCTGCAGTTATTCTTTCTAACTTTTTCCTAAGAAGCATGGGTCACAACAGAGAATCCAGAGGAAATATTCAGATAATTTTTTTAGTAATTGGTCTTGTATTTGCCCTGCTTTCTCCCTTAATTGCAACCCTTATTCAGCTTGCAATTTCTCGAAAAAGAGAATATTTAGCAGATGCTTCTGCTGTTTTACTTACTCGCTACCCAAACGGGCTTGCCAGTGCTTTGGAAAAAATATCCAGCGATCCAAAGCCCTTAAATGGAGCATCTAACGCCACAGCTCATCTATTTATTGCAAATCCTTTTAAAAACAAAGAGTCAAAAACATGGCTTACATCACTATTTAATACACATCCTCCAATAGAGGAAAGAATTAAAATTCTTCATTCGATGTAATATGACTAATCCTACTCTAATTATTCTTGGGAAAAGTTTTTCTTTTTTAATTAAAAATCTAAACTTAGGACATGGATCTACTTGGCCTGGTCACATTGCTTTAAAAGCTAATAAGTCTTTTATAGAAAAATCGCTTAAAAGAGAAAACGTTAAAACTATTGTAATTGCCGGCACAAATGGAAAAACTACCACTTCTAAATTACTAAAAACAATTATCGAAAAAAACGAGGGAAAAGTTTTCCAAAACCAATCCGGAGCAAATCTTTTAAACGGAATAGCATCAACAATCATTTTGGAGTCTAATATAAATGGGAAACTAAAAAAAGATTTTGCAGTTTTAGAAGTAGACGAGAATACCCTGCCACTTATTGTAGACAGTTTCATCCCTGATTATATTATTGCTTTAAACTTATTCCGCGACCAACTAGATAGATATGGGGAAGTTGATACCATAGCTGAAAAATGGAAAGAATCATTTAAAAAACTTCCAGAAAGTACTACAGTAATTTTAAATGCAGATGATCCGCTTATTGCTTTTTTAGGGAAAGACATTAAAGCAAAAACACTATTTTTTGGTTTAAATGAAAATAGCAGCGCGACAACCCATGAGGCCGCAGATTCTGTTTATTGTCCTATTTGTAAGGCTAAATTGGAATATTCCTCTTTCACATTTTCCCACCTTGGTAATTGGAGTTGCGTAAATTGTAATTTTAAAAAACCCATTCTAGCCCTTTCTAATGTAAGTAATTATCCCCTATCTGGTACTTATAATAAGTATAATACCCTTGCTGCAATACTTACTGCCAAAACACTAGGATTTAATAATGAAAAAATAGAAAAAGCTCTACTTGGTTTTTCCCCTGCCTTTGGCAGACAGGAGGTACTAACTGCTAAAAGTAAAAAAGTGCAAATTATTCTTGCAAAAAATCCAACCAGCTTTAATGAATCTCTTAAAACAATCGACGAGCTTAGTGCAAGAAATTTATTGCTTGTTTTAAATGATAGAATTCCCGATGGGAAAGACGTTTCTTGGATTTGGGATACAAATTTAAAACTTGCAAAGAATATAAAAAACATTACCGTTAGTGGCGATAGAGCCTTTGACATGGCTTTAAGGGTTAAATATTCGGATATAAGAGTAAATATAGAAACCGAAGAGAGTTTAAAGATTGCAATAAGACTAGCTCTTGAAAAAACTGGGGAAAATGAGACATTATTTATCCTCCCCACCTACTCTGCAATGCTAGAAGTTAGAAAAATACTAACAGGAAAAAAAATATTATGAAAAACAAATCTTCAACTCACAACCTAACTATCGGTTGGCTTTATCCAGACCTAATGAACACTTATGGAGATTATGGAAACATTGTTGTTTTGACAAAAAGGAGTCAATGGAGAAATATCGATGTTAAAGTTTTAAAACTAAGCATAGGATTTAACCCAAACGATTTAAAAAAATGCGATCTTTTGTTTATGGGCGGAGCTCAAGATAGACAGCAGCAAATTGTATCTAGTGATTTAAGCAAAAAATCTGAATTTCTAAAAGAGAGGATTGAGAAAAGCACTCCAGGACTATACATATGTGGCGCTTACCAATTCCTAGGTAAATACTACGAAGAACCTAATGGAAATATAATTAAAGGGCTTGAAATTTTTGATCTCCATACCACAAATCAGGCAGATGGAAAAAGGCTAATCGGAAATATAATCATTAAACCAAATATTGAAAATTCGGAGTTACTAATTGGCTTTGAAAACCATGGAGGAAGAACATACTTAGGAGCAAAAACTAAACCCCTGGGAAACGTAAAAGTCGGATTTGGAAACAATGGGGAAGATGAAACAGAAGGCGCAATTTACAAAGAAAGCATTGGAACTTACCTTCACGGACCCATATTGCCCAAAAATTCTTGGCTTGCGGATAGATTAATAAAAAAAGCAATTGAAAATAAATACAAGAGAACAATCAATCTTGAGGAAATTGATGACTCATTTGAAATAAAAGCCAGGAATGCAATTGCGAAGAGCCTAGGCATTAAAGTATAATAAATCGATGAAAATAGATGTTTTACACATTGCAAAACTTGCAAAACTCCCTATTTCTCCTAAAGAGAAAATTAGACTTGAAAAACAACTTAGCGAAACCATTGAATATGTAAAAGAGCTAAATAAAGTAGATACAAAAAATGTTGAATCTGTAAGCCAAGTTACGGGACTTGAAAATATTACAAGAGAAGACAAAGCAAAACCCTCCCTATCTCAAGATGAAGCCTTATCGGGTGCAAAGTCAAAACATAATGGTTTTTTTAAAGTCGATGGTATTTTTAACGAAGAATAAATGAATAATTTAACTATAAAGCAAGCTAAGATAGGATTAAAAAACAAAAAATTCTCATCTGTTGAATTAACCACAGCTTGCCTAAAACAAATTAAGAAAGTAGAAGGAAAATTAAATTCCTTTGTAACTGTAACGGAAAAAGAAGCCCTAATGGAAGCAACAAAGGCAGATAGTGCAATTAAAAATGGAGTTGAGCTTCCGCTTTTAGGTATTCCAATTGCCATAAAGGATAATTTTTCTACCATTGGAATACGCACGACTGCATCTAGTAAGGTACTAGATAATTATATTCCTCCATACGATGCAACTGTTGTAAGAAAATTAAAAGCGGCAGGGATGGTTTTGGTTGGCAAAACTAATATGGATGCATGGGCTCATGGATCTTCGACAGAAACTTCCGACTATGGCTCTACCAAAAACCCCTGGAACACCAATCACTTGCCCGGAGGATCATCTGGAGGATCTGCAGCAGCTGTTGCATCAGATTCGGTAATAGCAGCAATTGGATCTGAAACAGCAGGCTCCATAAGACAACCTGCTTCCTGGTGCGGAGTTGTCGGCCTGAAACCAACTTATGGCAGAGTTAGTAGATATGGCGTTATTGCAATGGGATCCTCTCTAGACTCCCCTGGCCCAATTACCAAAAACGTAGAGGATAGTGCTTTAATTTTAGAAATCTTGGCAGGAAGTGATAGTTTTGATGCAACCACTTCTCCACTGCCAGTAGGCAATTACTCAAAAAACCTAAACCAAGATGTTAAAAAATTAAGAATCGGAATATCAGATGAATATTTTATTTCCGGAATTGATAAAGAAGTAGAAAATTCTGTTAGGGAAGCTATTAAAAAATTTGAGAAAATGGGTGCAATAATTGAAAAGATAAAACTTTTTGACCCAAAGTATGCAATAGATGTTTATACAATAATCCAAAGATCGGAAGTTTCATCTAATCTTGCAAGATACGACGGAATAAGATTTGGCTTTGGAAGGGATAAATTTATGGAAGAAGCAAAGAGAAGAATTATGTTTGGTACACATTCCCTTTCCTCTGGATATTACGACCAATATTATAATAAAGCACAAAAAGTTAGAGCTGTTATTATTAAAGACTTTGAAGAGGCGTTTAAAAAAGTGGATATAATTATTGCCCCCACTAGCCCATCCCTTGCGCTTCCGGTGGGAGCAACTAAAGATGCAGTAATGTTTGGTGAGATTGCCGATGTTTTAGTTGAGCCATCGTCTATTGCGGGACTTTCTGGAGTTAATATCCCGGTTAATATTTCTCAATCTGGACTTCCGATAGGAATGCAGATTATCGGACCTCAATTTAAAGAAGATGTTATTCTTTCTGCTGCCCATCAATATGAAACTAATACCGTAGATGAACTATGGAGAAAGAAAAAACCAAATCTATGAACTATAAACCAGTAATAGGACTCGAAGTACATGTAGAACTTAAAACAAACAGCAAGATGTTTTGCGGTTGCTCCGCAGATTATTTTGGGAAAAAGCCAAATACTCACACCTGTCCAGTTTGCCTTGGTCTTCCGGGAGCTCTTCCCGTTGCAAATAAACGAGCAATAGAGTGGTGCATTATGATCGGACTTGCCCTAAACTGCAATATCCGTTTATTTTCCAAATTTGATAGGAAAAATTATTTCTACCCAGATTTGCCAAAAGGATATCAAATTTCTCAGTACGACCAACCATTTTGCGAAAAAGGCTCAATTAAAGTTAAGTCTGGAGACAGCACAAAAACAATTGGCATTACCAGAGTGCACCAAGAGGAAGATACCGGAAAATTAATTCATGACACGGTTGATGGAAAAAACGTAAGCTTAATAGACTTTAATCGCAGCGGAGTTCCTTTGGTCGAAATAGTTACCGAACCAGATTTTGAATCTGCACAGGAAGTAGTAGATTACCTAAAAAAACTGCAACAAATCGTAAGGTATTTAGATGTCTCCAACGCCAATATGGAAAAGGGCGACATGAGACTAGAACCAAACATCTCCTTAAAACTTGCAGACCAACAAGGCTTACCTAAATATAAGGTAGAAGTTAAAAATATAAACTCTTTTAAATTTGTAGAAAAAGCAATAAATTACGAATTAAAAAGACAACAGGAATTATTGGAAAAAGGAGAAACTCCCAAGCAAGAAACACGGGGCTGGAACGAAAAAAAACAAGCAACTCAATCCCAAAGAAGCAAAGAAGAAGCAAACGACTACCGTTATTTTCCAGAGCCAGATCTACCACCTTTTAGATTTACACAAGATTATATCGATAAGTTAAAAAGCACATTGCCGGAGCTTCCTTGGCAAAAATATGAAAGATTTCAGAGAGAATATAATCTGTCAGCCTATGATGTAGAAATATTAACCAGAGAAAAAAAATCAGCAGATCATTTCGAAGAAGCTATAAAAGTTGGCAAAAAATACAACATTGAGCCAAAAGAAATCGTAAATACAATAATTAACAAAAAGGTAGACGTTGAGGAAACTCCCCCTGCATTACTTATTAAAAACATTATTTTTTCAAAGCAAACTACTACAATAAAAATGGATGATTTGGAAAATGCCATAAGTAAAATTCTAAATGAAAACGCTTTGGCCGTATTGGATTATAAAAATGGTAAGATTCAAGTGGTTGGATTTCTAATTGGCCAAGTTAAAAAAATACTGGGTAAAAATGCAGACACAAGCCAAATTAAAGAAAACCTGGAGGAAAAATTAAAATGAGCGAAGGACAAGAGGGGCCAAAATCAGGAATAAAATTAAGCGACTATAGACAAGTTAGGCCTGTTGTTAAGAGGATTGAACAAACAATTGACGAAGGTCCTAAAGAAAAAAGACTAACAAGAAGAGGGGCAGCTCTAGCAGCGCTTAGCATGCAACCTCAAATTAACAAAGCTCAAGAACATCTAGATGAAGCAGTGGTAAGAGCTGAAAGCGCAGAAAAACGACTGGGAAAAGATCCCTTAACTGGTATTAATAACAAGGAGAAGTTTAAAGAGGAATTAAAAGAAGCAATAAAAGCCCACAATAGACTAGAAGGACCGTTTTCTGTCTTAATGATAGACCTTGACGATTTTAAAGATGTAAATGAGAAATACGGCCATCTTGTTGGAGACATAACAATTAAAGAAGTTGCAAAATTAATAGAATCAACAGTTAGAGGAAATGATATTGTTGCGCGTTTTGGAGGAGATGAATTTGCCGCAATACTTACCGGGGCATCAGAACAATCTGCTCTTGAATTTGCAGAAAGACTTAGAAATGCAATAAAACTTCATTTGCTAGGAAAGGTTTCAGCAAATATGCCAGGCAGAGATAAACCATTCACGGCAAGTATTGGAATTGCTTCGTTTATCCCAAAAGGGGAAGATCTGAAGAATGAACCCATTGATAAACTATCAGAAGAATTAATTAGGAAAGCAGACACTGCTTTATTTAATAGCAAAAGAAATGAAAGTGGAAAAGAACTAAAAGACACTGTAACGACTTATAGAGAAGGCATGAAAATTCCAATAGGTATAGCAGTGCACACGGAAATAGATAGATTAGATGAATAATTTTGTACACCTACATAATCACACAGAGTTTTCCCTTCTAGATGGACTGGCAAAAATAAAAAAAATGGTTAAGCGCGCCAAAGAGCTTAAAATGCCTGCAATTGCCATGACAGACCACGGCAACATGTACGGCACAATTTATTTTTACAAAGCCTGTGTCGAAGAAGGAATTAAACCAATTGTCGGGTGCGAAGTGTATATGGCAAAAAGAAGTAGAAAGGACAAAGAAGCCGGGATAGATTCAGACAATAATCATTTAATTCTTTTGGCAAAAAATAAAACAGGGTATAAAAACTTAATGAAAATAGTTTCTTTGGCAAATTTGGAAGGTTACTATTACAAACCAAGAGCAGATATGGAGCTTTTAGAAAAATATAGTGAAGGACTTATTTGCTTAAGTGGATGCGTAAATGGATACATTGCAAGCTTACTTTTAGAAAATCAAAATTATCAAGCAGAGCAAAGAACACGCAAGCTTGCAGAAATTTTTGGACCAGATAATTTTTATATCGAGCTACAAAAACATATCAATAATCAAGATCAAGACAATGTAAATAAGAAGCTAATCAAGCTTTCCCAAAAACTTGGAATTCCTCTGGTTGCAACAAACGACAACCACTATGTCTACCCACACGATGCAGAGGCCCAAGAAGCTCTTCTTTGCATACAAATGCAAACAACTTTAGATACTCCAAATCGAAAGATTTCCATGATTAACTCTCCAGACCACTATTTAAAATCAGTCGAGGAAATGACACAAATGTTCCCAGAAAACCCAGAGGCAATATCCAACACTCTAAAAATTGCCGAAATGTGTAATCTGGAAATCGAACTAGGTAATTGGATAATGCCCATATTTGATGTTCCAAACGGAAAAACTCCTGCAGAATACATAAAAGAAGAAGTAGACAAGGGATTAAAAAAAAGATATGGAAAGGTTACCCCAGAGATACAAAAGAGAGCAGATTATGAGCTTTCAATTATTCTTAAAAAGGGCTACGAAACCTACATTCTAATTGTTGCAGATTTTGTTAATTGGGCAAAAGCCCAAGGGATTACAGTCGGTCCAGGAAGAGGATCTAATGCAGGATCAATTATTTCGTATGCTTTAGAAATCTCCGATATTGATCCGCTTTTTTTCAAGCTTCCCTTTGAGCGTTTTTTAAATCCAATGCGCCCTTCCCCACCAGACATAGATTTAGATTTTGCAGATAATAGACGAGATGAAGTAATTCAATATGTAACAGAAAAATATGGCAAGGAAAAAGTTGCCCAAATAATTACCTTTGGGAGAATGGAAGCGCGCGGCTCTGTAAGAGACACAGGAAGAGCTCTGGGAATGCCATATTCCAAGCCCGATAGAATCTCTAAAATGATACCTCTTGGTTGGCAAGGGCATTCAATGACAATAGATAAAGCAATGGAACAAAATCCAGAACTTAGAATTGCCTACACAATCGAAACAGAAACAAAAAAACTCCTAGACCTTGCAAGAAAAATTGAAGGAGTTGTTAGGCATGCATCCGTGCACGCAGCTGGAGTAGTCATAGCCGATAAAGATTTAACTGAATACGCTCCTTTGCAAAGAGAGCCAAATGGAGAAAAATTAATCACTCAATACGACATGTACACTGTTGGAGAAGATGGTGTTGGACTACTAAAGATAGATTTCTTAGGACTTCGAAATTTAACAATTATTCAAGAAGCTCTTAAGTTTATAAAAGAACATGAAGGAGTTAATATTGATTTCTCAAATATATCCTTTGAAGATGATAAAACTTTTAAACTTTTATCATCCGGCGAAACAACCGGAATCTTCCAATTAGAATCTGCAGGAATGCGACGATACATAAAAGACCTAAGACCTACTACTATTTTTGATCTTCAGGCAATGGTTGCTTTGTATAGACCAGGTCCAATGGCAAATATTCCAGAATTTATTAAAAGAAAAAACAATCCTTCTTTGATAACATACCCCGATCCAAGACTTGAGGATATTTTAAAAGAATCTTATGGAATTATAACTTTTCAAGATGATCTTTTATTAACTGCAATAAAGGTTGCTGGATATTCATGGCTGGAAGCAGATAAATTAAGAAAGGCTGTTGGTAAAAAAATTCAGTCCGAAATGAAAAAACAACATGAGAAATTTATCAATGGATGCATAGAAAATGGAATGGCTAAAAACAATTCGGAGGAATTATGGAATCTTTTTGAACCTTTTGCAGGCTACGGATTTGGGAAAGCTCATGCTGCCTGTTATGCAACAATTGCCTTTAGAACTGCCTATCTAAAAGCCCATTACCCCGAAGAGTTTATGACTGCACTACTAACTGCAGAGTCCCGAGGGGCCTCTGGCCCAATGAAGAATGAAAAAGTTGCCCAAGCTGTTGCCGAATGTAAAAGACTAGGGCTTCCGGTACTTCCGCCCAACATAAATAAATCAAACAGTGCATTTACAATAGAAGAGAAAACCAAAATTAGATTTGGCCTATCTGCTATAAAAAACGTAGGAAGTGCAGCAATTAATGCAATTCTTTCAGCAAGAAAACAAGGAGATTTTAAAAGCTTGGAGGACTATTGCATGCGAGTCGATTCTACTGCTGTTAATAAGAAAACAATGGAAAGCCTTATAAAAGCCGGGGCGATGGATTTATTTGGCAAAAGAGCAACTATCCTTATAACCTTTCCAGAAGTTGTTGAAGAATGCCAAAGAAGAAAAAAACAACAAAGCGAAGGACAAGGAAACCTATTTGGAGATTCATTAAAAACTAGTTCCAAAACTGTAACCTCCAGGAACAACATGGAAGAATTCTCCGAGGAGGAAAAATTAGCATTCGAAAAAGAATTCTTGGGACTTTATCTTACATCCCATCCTCAGGTAGAGAATTTACAAAAAGTTAGAAATTTAATAACTCATGAAATCGATGCTCTCGAGGAAGAAAAAGAAGGAGCTAAGGTTACAATTGGGGGTTTAATTGAGAGTACAAAAAAAGTTTTTACTAGAAAAACAAACAGCGAAATGGCTTTTGTCACCATATCGGACGAGCGAGGACTTATAGCAGAAGTCATTATCTTTCCTAAAATTTATGATTTGTTTAAAGCTTATTTAATTCAAGATACTGTAGTCATAATTGACGGTAAAATTGACTCGAAAAACGAAAAGCAAATAATAATCGCAGAAAAAATCTCCAAAATCAGCAATTAAATTCTTGACTAAATTATTTTTTATCTGTAAAATTAACTAGTAATGGTCTCATTAATACCAGAACCCATATTTAGAGTGGGTTTTTTTACTGTCACAAACAGTATCATCGATATTCTCCTGGTAGATGCCTTAATTATCGGCATCGCTTTTTACATATCAAAAAAAATAAAAATGATTCCAGGTTTATTTCAAAATTTAGTTGAATACGTTCTGGAATCTTTCTATTCATTAACCGAATCTATTGCAGGAAACAAAGTTAAATTTATATTTCCCTTTTTTATGACTTTTTTCATTTTTATTTTATTCCTAAACTGGAGCGGGCTCATTCCCGGAGTAGGTTCTATTGGAATTTTTCATGAAACTAAAGAGCACGGGAGAGAACTCATACCTTTAATTAGAGGAGGAGCAAGTGATTTAAACCTTACTCTTGGGCTTGCCTTGGTTTCAATTGCAGCAACCCATTACTTTAGTATTCAATCGCTCGGCATAAAACAATATTTGGGTCGATATTTCTCTTTTAATCCAATTTATCTTTTTGTTGGAATTTTAGAAGTAATATCAGAGATTACAAAAGTAATTTCCCTTTCATTTCGTTTATTTGGAAATATCTTTGCAGGAGAAGTTGTCTTAATGACAGTTTCAGGAATATTTGCATTTATATTTCCTCTGCCATTTTTAATGCTTGAAGTTATAGTAGGTCTTGTTCAAGCTCTTGTTTTTGCTATGCTTACTATGGCTTTTATGTCGATCCTAGCAACATCGCATCATAAGGAGGTGAGTACGCATGGACTTTAGCGTATCTGGAGGATTAATCGTAGCTATCGGAGGGTTTTTTCCAGCACTTGCAATTGGATTTATTGGTGCAAAAGCAGTAGAGGCAATTGGAAGAAATCCTGAAGCATCTGGAAAAATTTTACCGGCAATGCTTTTAGCGATGGCATTTGCCGAGGCTATCGCAATTTATTCTTTAATTTTAGCTTTTATCGGTTAATAATTTATGGAAATTGTCAAACAGTTTGGGTTAGACCCTGTTCTTTTGGTCGCCCAA
>Ga0180009_10004818_pt1 | contig 14727 bp, 11 predicted proteins | sample OS_PC_MetaG_FD_123537 | JGI IMG/M metagenome (GOLD analysis project Ga0180009, IMG submission 123537) | Groundwater microbial communities from the Aspo Hard Rock Laboratory (HRL) deep subsurface site, Sweden - OS_PC_MetaG | ecosystem: Environmental > Aquatic > Deep subsurface > Groundwater...
CTTCAAAGGGAATTAAACAGCGTAAACGATAATCCGATTATTGACCCATACGAAGGAAAGACCATTTATGCCGGGAATTTTTATGGGGGACATGTAGCTTTGGCAATGGATTTATTAAAAACAGCAGCAGCTTCTGTCGCTGATTTAATGGATCGTCAGTTTGCTTTAATGGTGGATTCGCGCATGAATTCAGGCTTGCCGGAGACGCTCGTCACCTATGAAGGTTGTGGATTAAAAGCACTACAGATAACATGCAGCGCACTAACGGCGCGTGCCATACAACGTTCTTCACCGGATACGGTTTTGTCACGAAGCACTGAAGCACATAATCAGGATAAAGTGAGTATGGGACTACACGCAGCTCAAAACGCGGCGGAGATCGTCACATTGACACAACAAGTATTGGCCACTCTGTTGGTTGCACTTTCCAATGCAGCAACTCTTCGTGATGAGGATTTACTATCATCAAGCGGAAAAGAACTTCTGCAGCAAATCAGGAGCATTTCACCCATTCTGCAGCAGGACCGCAGATTGGATCTCGACCTTGAAAAGCTAACCCACGCTATCCTTTCGTTCTAACGGCGCTTGCCTGTATGGAAACAATATTATTTTCCTTGTGAAGTTTGAACAAACATGGTCTCGCAAGCTATTTTCGGACAAACTTCCATCGAATATAAAACTAGCTAATGATCTGTAAAGATAAATTGAAATTTTTCCAAATTGGAAAACTATTTAGTCCAAATGACTACCAACCATTCCCGCCAGTTCCCGGTTTTACTGGCTTTTAATCTCCTCCACCACCTATTTTCAAGCATATCAACCGTTGTATCTGCTGCTTTATCCTGTAAAATCAGTTATTACAAAACTCTTCCTAAGATTTGCTGCTCTTTTTCCAACTTCCCGTTGTTTACTTCGATTTCATTCTATTACGCTGCAGTTGGTCCAGTTTAGTCTAAATTTGGACTCAGAATTGGACAAGGCTTTTTCAAGTACGATTCCGATAGATGATTTCAAGCTGGTCGTTATTTAATCGACCAAGTTTTTCTGCCATCTTGAATAAGGCAAGTTGCTATTCAACGGTGAAAGACGATGAATAGAGACAAAAATACTTTGCAATGAAGATCAATTTGTTGATAAAGGAGAACATATGTTTTTTTTCATGATGATCTTGTCAGTTAGACCTTCCGAAAAACTGTTCTTCGAGTAATGCCGAAGTTTGTTCAAATCCCGTCAACTATGGCTTCTTCTTGAAGGCTTATCCTGTGATTCTTGCCATTTACTCCAAATTCAACTTGAGATCTGAAACTCAAACCCAAGATTGAGCTTCGTTTTCATCAAAATTTATGATCGATACCTTGACACACGAAAACCAAGTTCTTATCATCTTTTCCAGGTCGACTGGCTTCTAATTCTCTCGACAAATGAATAATCCAGTCAGTCTCAGCATTAATATTGCGATACAAGGATACTTTGACAGGGTCATCGGTACGAAGGGCTGGTGAGGTTTTTACTTCTTTGAGCGGGGTGTGAAATTTAGCGCTGTCTTCCGGTGCGGCTAATGTAAGCCCGATAACTTCGATCCAGTTTTTAGTATGATTCATAACGCTCTTCCAATATCATTATTTGCCAAGGAAATCACCTGCTGAAAGAAAAGCGAAAAACGTGTCAAAACAAGGACTGTTTGGGAAGGAGTTGATTTTTTATCGGTTAATAATACCCATTTCTCCCTTTACGAGGGTTTCTACTTCTTCTAATGTTGACATGGAAGTGTCACCCGGCGTTGTCATCACCAGTGCACCGTGGGCCTGACCATATTGCAACGCTTCTTTTATATTCTTTCCGGATAACAAGCCGAATATCAGACCTGAGGCAAATGCATCACCGCTGCCAACTCGATCGTAAATCTCAAGATCCTTCATTTGAGGAGTTTCGATAAACTGACCGTCTTGCATGCAGACTGCTCCCCAATCGTTTCTGGAAGCACTCTTGGTAGTCCTTTGGTTTGAAACAACCAAACTAATATTTGAATAATTATCTACAGTCTCATGCATCGCATGCTCCCAGTCGGGATTTTCAGATGAGGGAAGATTATCTACCCCGATTTGTACATCCAGATACGGCTTAAACTGTTTGTTTACTTGATCACAAGCCGATTTTCCTCCTTTTGATTTCCAAAGCGACGAACGATAATTTAAATCATAGGAAATGACAGTTCCGTGTTTTTTAGCAACGCTCATGGCTTCTAAAATAACCCGGGGTGTTGTTTCGGAAAGCCCTGCGAATATACCACCTGTGTGAAACCACCTGACTCCCTTATTTCCGAAAAGATCTTCCCAATCGATATCACCTTCTTTCAGCTGAGATACTGCTGTATTTCCCCTGTCGGACATTCCTTTTGCATTACGCAGCCCAAAGCCTCTTTCCATAAAATAGACACCGTTTCTGGCGCTACTCCCCACTCCATCAAAAGGGAACCACTGTACTAAATCTGTATCGACCTTTCCCTGCATCATTTTAGATTCAATCAATCGACCAATCTCGTTATCGACAAGCGCGGTGACGATGCCAGCACGAAGGCCGAAGCAAGAACTGAGTCCTTTAGCCACATTGTACTCTCCACCACCTTCCCAGGTTCTAAAAGTAACTGCGTTGTGAATCCTGTCTTCCCCGGGATCAAGCCGTAACATAACCTCACCAAGTGCTACCAGGTCGTATTTACAGGATTTTTGGGATTTAATCCGAAGTGTTTTCATAGATCTTTTCATTTATCATCTGCATGGTTTGCTGACAGTTCTTTTCTATTTGGTCGTATTTTTTAGTTTCAAGGTCTTCAGGTCTGGCTAACCAGCTTCCCGAACAGCAAAAGACTTGCGGTATTGATAAATAGTCTAAAAAGTTATTTTGATTGATACCACCGGTTGGCATAAACTGGACATCCGTAAATGGACCGCAAAAATCTTTAATTGCTTTGACACCTCCCATCGATTCAGCCGGAAAAAATTTCAGGAATTTCAAACCATACTTCATGGCTGTGATAATCTCAGAAGGGGTGGCAATTCCGGGAATATGCGGAACATCCTTCTTAATACAAAATTCAATTACTTCCGGAATCAGTCCCGGAGAGACAACAAAATGGGCACCTGCGGTTACCGCTTCAACTGCCTGATTCAACGTAACAACAGTACCGGCACCCACCCAAAGTCCTTTTTGTGTTGCTGCAATTGAGATGGCTTCCGTCGCCAGTTGAGACCTGTAAGCGATTTCGATACAGTTAACCCGCGAAGATAAAAAAGCTTCACAAAGCGGACCGACTTGATCCGTTTGACGGAAGGTCACCAGCGGTAATAGTTTTGTTTTCTGTAAAGCTGATATTGGAGACACTTTAGAGTTTAGAATTAGAGTTCAGGTTACATTTGACGATACAGTTTTCATTCTGTTTTTTAAATCCAAAATGAGGTGTTGTTCTTCAAGCTGGATTTTGACTTCATTGGCTGCAAAATCTGCCTGGCAATAAGGATTATCATATCGCGGATAGTTTTTTATCGAAACAGCTTTGCCATTTACTTTTAAAGGGCCTTTCCAACCGAATCGGATTTTTCCACGAGAAGGAGAATGATAGATGACGCTTTCGCCTTTAAACGCCAACTGTGCCGACACAATGCTTTTAACAAAAGCATCGAAACTTTCATTGTCTTCTTTGTTACCCAATTCACAAATCCAGGTATTTTTTAATCCTTCGGTTAAAATTTCCTTGTCCTTATCTTCACCTTCGGTTTGCCACGACATTTTATTACAAGATGTCAGGGCAATATATCCCTCTCCTTTTCTACCGAATACCCAACCACTAACTTCTTTCACCTGATCAAATTCACTTTTGGGAAACCAGGCATGAGTAAAAAACAGCTGATTGGTCATGTAGAGTCCCGGCATTTTTGATATACGATAGCTGGCAATGAGAACATTTTTATATTGTCCCACCCTGGGAAGATTGCCTGAACCAACCCAGTATCCGGCGCTGGTATTCTCTTTATGCCCGGGATGAGTCGTAAAACAAACCGCTTTGGGTCCTAATGTCGCCTGCCAGATATGCTGCTGATCGCCGCCATAACCTTTACGATAGTCTTGAGCTGAGCTTAGTAAATAATCCCTGGTTTTGTAAGTGTAAAGATTAACCTCTTCCCTTGTATTGCGAGTTAGATCCTTTTCAAGAAGTTTCGCCAGGAGTGGCAACAAACCAAGTTTTCTAAAGGATTGAATCAGCTTACGGTTTTTGGCAAAGTCCTGAAAAAACTGGTTTTGCCACCATCGAAAGTCGTCAAATAATGTCATTATCAGATTTATACAGGCCGGATGGGTGTACGCTTCCAAGCTTAAAAACGCCATTCCGCTTTCTCTGTCACTAAATGATAACCCCCATTTGGCCGCTTCTTTTACTTTGATTCCCATTCGCTGCCTGTTCTCGCTGGTCTGGTCGTCAGTGGCAATATCAAAGATCACTTTGGGCAATTGATAGTTTTCACTTAAAGCCAGGACAACGGCACCCATATTGTCCGATCCTGTAAATATCCCCGTTCCAAATAGCAACTTTTGAGTATCGATGGTTGCTTCCACCAGGGCGTTTCTTTTTTCTTCAGCATAGCTTCTGCCATGACTGCAGCCAAAAACACCTTTCCGACTGTTCACAGCCATATCGAAAAACATTAAATCCAAAATCATCGCCGAAAGGTCAGCAATTTCGAGATCACCGCAGAAATCGACCAGGTTAAGCAGTGCTGTGATATCCTCATCGTAGTATACGTGAGAAAGCCATTCACTAAATCCGGTTTGAAAACGCATTTCAAGCCACTTTATGATACGGGGTTTGGAACGCTTCATTTTCTCTTCACCGGTTTGCCCGGAATTTGTGAAAACCTTATCAGGAAACATCTGACCGGCAAGATACGCATTGGTGGCGAACATTATCTGATGGTTTTCTGTCCAATAACACATCGAATCAATACCGGGTTCCTCCGGATGATATTTAAAGTCGAGAATAGTCTGTTCAATGTTGGTTTTAATCTGCAGATCCAACAATTCACTATCAAAAAACTGGTAAAGGATACGAACAATACCAAGCAAGACGAAGTCTGAACAATCATATCGATCATTAACATAATCCAGAACCCCTTGAAGCAGGCTTTGATGAATAGGCCCTTTGTTCATATGAAGTCGGACCAGCTCATAATAGAATCCTTTAATATGTGTTCCCGAAGGATTATTCAGACAATGGTTTAAAAAAACCATTTTTCTCTCTTCGTATGTTGGTGCAAAAGGAGAATCGGTATAGCTATCCGGAATAACAACTTTTGGATAACCCTCGGGAGGTTTGCCGACATTCTTTATTTTAAAATTATCCACCCCGGAAGTATCAAAGAATTCATGCTGAAATTTTGTTTCCTCAGTCAAACTATTACCTCCTTTCTAAGAAATCTTTAAGTGATTGTTCTCCGTTTTCTGAAATAGAATTCGATTCCTTTGATCTTTTTATTTCCAACACCTGCTTTAATTCACCATGTGAAGACTTGGTCAGGCGAAAGCGAATTGCATTATAGATGCACAACAAGATAAACAAGCTGGGAATACAGACAAAAACGAAGCGAAGTATCAGAAAAAAATCCGGATTCTGCTGCTGCTGGATCATTTTGGTGACACCATCAACCGTCTCCTTAACAGGCGCTTTGTAACCGGCGATAGAAATGGCTGAAGATATACCGAAGATGGCAACCGCTGAACTAACCTTCCTGGAAAAGGTGATAATCCCTGAATAAACACCTTCCCGTCGTTCGCCAGTGTATAGTTCATCGATATCTGGCAGATCCGGAAAGATGGAATAGATCATAATAATAATGCCACCCGTTCCCAATCCTGCCAATGCGGCAAAAATATAAATTAAAGCTTTCGGCATATCGGGAGTAATCAAAAACCCGATGAACATCACTCCCAGTAAGATAAATGTTCCCAGCAGGTAACCGGTTCTTTTATCGGTTTTTTCACTGATCTTGGCAAATATTGGTAAAGCTATAATCTGTAGGACCAGCAAAGTCCCCAGCACATTTTCTGTTTCTGCTCCCCTTCCCAGGTAATAGGTCATAAAATAGATCATGATGGCCATCACCACGTCCATCGCCACAAAAGCGAATAGATACATGAAAAGAACATTAATAAAGGTTGGTGTCTTGAAGGGTTTGACAAAGATTTTGTAAATGTCCAGAGACGTTGTTTTTTCCTGAAACTCCTTCCTTTCTTTGGTGGTAAAAAACACTGCCAGAAAAGGCAGCGCAAAGAAAAGTCCGAAGGATATTGCCATTACAATATAACCGAGCCTGACATCGGGAAAAGCTCTAACAACCTTCATTGGGACAACAGCGCAGATTAAAGAGGACACTGACGAGAAAAAAATCCGAAAGGACGTTAGATTGGTTCTTTCGTCATAATCCAAGGTCAACTCTGAGGAAAGCGCATTGTAAGGCACCATAACCAGTGTAAGAACCGTGGAAAAAACCAGGTAGGCGCAAAGAACATATGCGAACCGGTGCATCTCCTTTTCGAAATCAACAGGAAACCAAAGCATAAAAAAGGAAAAGAAAATCAGTATCACCCCAGCCAGAAAATAGGGACGGCGCCTACCAAAGCGAGACTTGGTACGATCCGTAATGATGCCCATTAATGGATCACTGACGGCATCCCATGTTTTGCTGACAAAAAAGGCTGCTCCAGCCAGAGCCGGAGTGATAAGCAACACATCGGTCAAAAAATAAAGATAATAGAATCCAATAATGAGAAGAGATCCCCCTCCATAAATATCCCCGATTCCGAATCCCAGTTTTGCTACTAAACTCAGTTTTTCATTGGTTGTTGATTGCATGTCCCCCCATTTTGTATTGATAAGCTGCCAGACAAAACAACTTATGGTTTACAATGATCCGGTTTTTTCAATACATTCCAGATAACGTTTATCAAGTTTTTCTGTATTTCCTGATTCCGAAGCTTTATACAAAGCATCCACAGTCGCCAGGACTTCCAGGGAGTTCCAGATCGGCATTTCATAATCCATCTCCCCCGTCACCCATCTTCTAAAACCTTCCAAACTGGCTGCAATTGCGTGGATTCCCCGAACAGGCGGTTTCTCTTTTTTTATTTTCTGTCCCAGAAACTTAACCTTGGGAAAGAAGTGTCCGTTGTAAATTCCAGTGCCTTTGCTTCCATACACTTCCATGGTGATGCACTGTTCCTCAGCCACGACCATCGAACTGCAAAGCTGGATCTGACAATCACTTTCAGTTTCAATGGTTCCCATAAACAGGTCTTCCACTTCAACATCTTTAAAAACTTTTTGTTTTTTTAATCCGGTTACTGAAACCGGACGACTATCTGCAATCCATAATGCAACATCAACAATATGACTTGCCTGGGTAATCAGAGTACCTCCGCCGGATTGATCCTTATTACCATGCCACACTGATTCACTGAAATAACTTTTTCCACGAGACCAGGGAACGTTGCAGCGGATATAAAAAATCTCACCCAGTTCCCCTTTATGAGAAGCTTTGGCCAAAGCATAACAAGCCTTGTCGTAGCGATATTGATAGTTAATGCCGACTTTTGCGTCCTTCTGGTTTACTAAATTGCACAGTTCAAGCGCACTATCCAGTGTATTGGTAATTGGCTTCTCACAAAAAACCGGCAGATTCTTTTCCACGGCTTTCGTGATCATGGGATAATGCAGATAATGTGGAACGGCAAGGTAAACAAAATCCAAATCACACTTGCCTAGCAGTTCATCATAATCGGTATAAACCTCCGGAATTTTGTGCTTTTTGGCAAACAGCTCCGCTTTGCTTCTATTTGTGTCCACACAAGCTACGGTTTGTATTCTTCGACTGAAACGACTGATTAGCCCGATATCATTACCTACATCCCCACAGCCAACAATCGCAAACCTAGTTTTTTTCATAGATACCTATAGAGTTTTTTCTTATCACTAAAAGAATCACGTCCAGGCATAACAGGTTCATTTTATACCTTCCAGCCAGTCAAGCCCCTGATACATGATCGACTTAACGTTGGGGTGCTTCCAGACCGAAGCACAATGTCCCAGGGAAAAATAGACGATTTTACCTTTACTCAACTTCCGTGTCCAAACAACCGGTTCCCTATGATCATCGGTTTCTGTTGAAAAATGAACGGTAATATCTTCGGTATACTGGTGAATATATAATTCATCCCTGGTTTCAAATCCGGTGATGTTTTGAAAGATTTCGCCCTGGTCACTTTCCGGTTCAACCTTAAAACTGGATATCCTGCCATGATTGGTAAACCGTCCGCCAAGCAGCTTAAAATAACGATTGTTTTGTTTAAACGAAGCCGACGCAGAATGAAGTGCCAATAAACCACCCCCACTTTCAACAAAGCTTTCCAATGCCTTCAGTGCCGAATCTGAAATTTCCTTTCTGTGAAAATAAAGAACGACAACTGCAGTTTCCTTATTAGAAAGCGTCTCAAGTCTTGAAATACTGCTACTGAATTCAAAACTTTCTTGTAGACGACCTTTGAGGAGCTTTTTCAAGTTAATCCTGCATAAGAGGCTTGGATGTATCAAACCCGCTGATATCACCAAAATTTTCTTTTTCATCATCGCTTGTGATTATGATTGATAAATTCTACCTTCCCTGAAATCCCTCCAGACCTTTTCAAACCAGTTATCAGGAGAAGGAATTGGGCGAACCGGAACAAGCTCGGTGAAGGCTTTCCCCGAACGATTAAATCGAAACTCAATGATCTGACTGTCCAGCGAATGATCAGGTATATTTTCGGTTAATTCAGATATATGTTTCTTAACATTCCCGAAAAGGTATGAGCCCCGGCCTCCTTTTAAATGTTGAGCCAGTAATAAGGCTGATTCCAGAAATGCCTGCTCTGTTATCAGTAAATCTTCATTCTTCAATAACGGTATGACATTCTCTATCGTTGACACCCCTGAACGAGAATACATTTCCTGCATCTCCAGATTTTTCTCCAAAGCATCTCTGATTTTGTCTGAACTTCGAACAATCCCCATGGATTCCGACATGCGTCTTTGAATCTGTTCTCTATCTCCGTGCAGATCTACGACTATTTCTCTTGATGTTAATGAATTCAACCGTTTGAGTTTTTTCTCAATGATGTCATCTAATTGTTCAATTGAAGAACTTTCAGACCTTACCTCCTTATTTTTTGTTCGAAAACATATCAACTCGGCAGCCCTCACAGCTCCTACTTGACCAGAGTTTAAAGAGCTACCACCGGGTCTGTACAAACCATGAGATCCATTGCACTCTCCAATAGGAAAGAAATTTCTGACGGATGATTCCCACCAGATAGATCCTGCCAAACCACCATTACAATGTTGATGACAAACCGCAATTTCAAGGGTTTGCTTTTCCAGGTCGATTCCATTTTCTTTATAAAGCTCGTAAGCCGGATAGTTCATCTCCTTCAAACGTTGTACAGGCGTTTCTGAAGTCGCATTTGAATTCAGAAGATATTCTTTTACCAGTTGAGGCAAGGCATTAAAGCTGAATGCTTCGCTGCCAGGATTCTGCCTGAAATCAAGGTAAACCTTGCGACCTTTCTCGTTTGTTTCATGATAAACTGCCAAATCAATTAACGATGATCCGAAGTTCTTGAGTTTAGCCACATCAAACGGCCACTGGTAGCCTTTTAAAAACTGGGCTTCCAACAGGGTATTCAGTGTCGGGAAGTAATCTGACAGGAACTCATTTGGGTCACTTCCATCCTGCTCGGTTGAAATATAACACGGTAAAACCTGTTGATAACTCCCGGACAGATTCCAGCGGAATTGAGTGGATGCGATCCCGAATTGGGATTCTGTCAGGTTTTGGGCTTTGACACCTGCTCTCAGAGCGATTCCCAGGGAACCCAATTGGGATTTTGGATAAACCGAGTCATAATAGAGCGCTCCAGGGCCACCGGTTCCATATACAACAAAATCCGCCTTGATAACAAGCAATCCCGATTTGTCTATTGCCAGTAAACCGGCTATCTGACTCTGGTTTTCCTGCTCGATCGTTAGCAAATCAATCACACTGCATTGATCCAGAAAAGTCACATTCCTATTTTGAGTTTCCTGTAACAGCTTTTCAAACATCAATATCGAAGTCTTGGGTCCTGCAGAAGTTCCACGTCCCTTGGTATCATGATCTGTCTGAAACCCTATATATTCTCCAAACTTGTTTTGAGGAAAAGGGACCCCAATTTCCACCAGATTGAAAAAGGCTCTTTGTGATAAAGCAGCTTCAACCAAAGCTATATCACCATGCATACAACAGCCGGAAAACAGATCCTGGGCCATTTCCAATATACTGTCAGAGGATTTGGAAGTTGGATTCAATCGATAATAGGTCTGTTTGTCTGACCCGGCATTGGCCGAGGTTCCGGCACCTGTTTTTTCTGTCACAATGGCAATATCCGGGATATTGAATCGCGAGAGTTGAACGGCTGCATTCAAAGCCGCCGCTCCTGAACCCACGACAGCAACCGTAGTGGATATGCTGCGTATACTATGTTGCCCTATTCGAGTTTTTTCTCTTTTCACTGTCCAACTTCCTTAAAGTGATCTTAGATGAAATCCGCCATCAACATTGATTACTTCACCCGTTGAATATGGATAATACCCTTTCACAATTCCCAGAACAGCACAGGCTATATCTTCCGGCTGCCCCCAGCGTCGAATCGGGAGAAGCCCCTTGTCGATGAGCTCCGTATATTTATCCTTCACTTCAGCCGTCATATCGGTCTCGATTATTCCAGGTCTGATTTCAAATACTCTGACATTTGACTCAGCTAATCTTTGAGCAAACAACTGGGTCATCATCGACAAACCCGCTTTGGAAATACAGTAATCAGCCCTGTTTATGGAAGCGGTATAAGCTGAAATCGATGAAATATTGATCAGGTGGCTCTGCTGTTTTTCTTTGATCAAAAAAGGAGTCAGCGCCTGACTAAGCATAAAAGGCGCAATAAGATTAATCTTCAGCAATTCAATCATCTCTTCTTCATTCAAATCCAGCATGTCTTTCCGATCTTTTGTTGCGACTCCGGCATTATTCACTAAAACTTTTAATCCCCCGAGTTCCTGAGAAACAAGGTCGACAATTCCTTGTTTGGTTTCCTTACTCGATATATCTCCCTGTACATACAAATGCTGCTTTATCCCACCGGAAACATCTTCCAGGTTGTTTAAGAGCTCTTTCACTTCTTCTTTGGGACGTCTTCCGTTCAGAAGAATACGGAATCCCTCTTTTGCAAGACTGATAGCAATCGCTTTTCCTATGCCGGCAGTACTTCCAGTTATGACCGCTGTTGGAACATTTTCTTTTTGAATCATGATTATCCTTTACTTCACGCTCTTGCCTTCAAGTAGTTCACCATCCACTTCCAATCTTAATTTCCTTGTTTCCCTGTGCTGAATATTGTCACTCAACCAGCGTGCAGCAAAGAAACCCATTTCAAAGGTGGAAAGACTAATTGTGGTAAGCTTGGGTTCAAAGTAGCTTCTCAACGGAGAATTATCAAAACCTGATACCGATATGTCTTGCGGAACCTTGACTCCCAACGATTGAAGAGCATTGATTAATCGAATTGCATAATTATCATTAAAACCAAATACCGCATCGCAATCACGATCATTAAAAAAGGTGGCGCAGGCTTCATCTACTTCATTGATAGAATTAACGTTATAAACAAGGTTTTGATCTACTTTTCCGAATAATTCCAGATTAGCAATGCAATACCCCCTGAAACGATCTTGGTTCACCGCAATTCTGGGACAACCCAGGTAACCGATTCTCTGCAATCCCCTTTTTTGCATATAATACATCAGTTTGATAACACCTTTAAAATTGTTGCATGAGACAAAATTCTCTTTCTCAAATGTCCTGTTTAAAAAAATGAAAGGAATCTTGCGATCAACCAACCTGGCTTTCAAAGATTCATCGATTTTTCCAAAGGCAAATAGTACCCCGCTATAATTGCCATCATCTATTTCATTCGGATTTTTTAGCTGGGAGAAGGTTTTTATTTGGATCGTTGTTTTTTCCATATAAAAAGCACTGTTGATCGCATTGATGATCTCTCCCACATCAAAGAAAGGGTTCTGCTCAATTTTAGAGGAATCTGGGATAACAAGTAAAAGAGAAACCTGTGATCGACCGGCGGGACGTTTGCGCTTACTTATCGTAAAACTGTATTTGGCCGCTGTTTCATGGATCTTCTGCGTGGTTTCCCTGGAAATTCTGGTATCATTGTTTAAGGCCCTGGAAACAGTGCTGGCTGAAACACCACATTTAGCAGCGATATCTTCTAATTTCATATGGCTGGCTTAGCTGGGAAATGGGTTTTACAGTATACATTTTCGTCGTTTTTTAAAAGCTTGGAGCATTGACCGCACAACGTGCAGTAATTAATTGACTCCTGATTATTCAATCCTTTTTCAGGAAAAAGCGGATCGGCCAGATTCTGTCTGCCAAAACCGACAAAATCTGTATATCCTTTTGACAGGTTTTCGGCAGCGAATTCAAGGCAGGATTCTTCCCCGGTTGTGTATGTCGAGCCGATAACCAGTGTGTCAGGGAATGCGTCTTTGATTTGTTTGGTGTAACGGAAATGGCTTAAACGATAAAAACTTCCGTTTTTCATAGGGCGTGTAAGCAAAGGTGTGGTACTGGGGATTCCGCTTGAAATGTTCAAATAATCAGCCCCGGCTTCCACAAAGCAATTAATAATTTTGATCATATCCCCAAAGTCTTCAATAATCTCATTTTCCGACGCTGTCCCGCACCCACCACGAATTCCCTCGAATAAAGACACCCTGGTTCCGACAAGAAAATCCGAAGCCTCTGATGAAACAGTCTCAATAATTCGAGAATGAAAACCAGCCCGATTTTCAACAGATCCCCCGTATTTGTCCGACCTGTTGTTAAGCGGCCTCAGCAACTCACCACCCAAATAGCCATGGCAAGCTTTCACATCTACTCCATCAAAACCGGCTTGTTTTGCAAGATCAATGGCGGTTAGGAACTGTTCCTGAATTAAGTCCAACTCCTTTTCGGATAAAACAGGGATCTCTTCCTGATCATCAACATAAGCTTTGACCTTTTTGGAAAAGCTCCCGCTTTGTCTTCCCGAGTGGGTCAACTGAGCTATGAACAAGATACTGTCATTCTCTTTCTTGAAAGCTTCAACAAGTCGTTTAAAACCATCCAGGTTATTCTGGTTCAAGACTAGCCCGTTCCGCCGTGCCAAGTGCTTTTCGGTAACAGAGGTCGCTTCCAAAAATACAATCCCCCATCCACCACGTGCGAGATCCGTGTATCTTTCAACAACAATATCATTAACAGCCCCGCCCATCGACGCACTGTTCACCTCCATAGCCTGAGCAACCAGACGATTGGGAATCACACGGTTCTTAACTTTGTATGGAGAAAACAGCTCACTTAAATTCGTATTCATAACTATTTGAAATAATAAATGACTTGAAAGATACCTTTATTGTTCAACCTCTGAAGAGACACATCTATTTAATCAAATGAACAAACCTGAACTTAATCTCCGTTAGTTGGACAAGCCTTCCTTGCTCAATAATGAATCAAGTGTACTTATTGCATGCAACTTATGCAAGTATCAAAATAAAAAAATCGGGTCTTTTGTTTAACCAATGAACGATTAACGCAAAAACCTGATTTTCTATTGTATCCGTCCGCTACACAGGACTTCATTTTATAATAACCTTGCCAAGAACACATTACTTAGGCTTATCTACTATGGTTAGCGAACCTGTTTATAGTTTTATTATCTTTTATTTAGGTTATTGATACAAAAGCTTACCGTGGTTTTTCAGGATTGTTGGATTTCATGTTACCAACCACTCCCCGTTTAATTAGCGCTTACTTTACACCGAATCGCCAAAAGACAAAAGAAATCAAAACCAGTACTGGAGCAGTTTTATATGTAGCTGCAACAAGTATCTCCCAAAACACCTCCTGCCGAAAAAGTCGTCCTTATGGCAGATTCTTAACAAGCACTATGAAGCGTTTGAACGATCGTACAGGAAAAAATTTGAGAGCCAGTATGGTTTTTTCAGACCGGTGATTGGAGAAGTGGTACGCTTCTATCTGAAAAGTGACCATCTGAAGGAGGGTTTCGCTCGGGTTCGCTGCCCCAACCGTGCCCATGAATTTCTGCTTCAGTTTTCCTGCAAAGTCCGCTGTTTTTGTCCCTCCTGCCAGGCAAAACGAAAAGGGGTCAAAAAGGGGTCAAGTCTTCTTTTGACTTACCTTTTTAATTTCATTTTCCAATAACCGGACTGTTGCCGCAAGGGCAGAATCCTCCTTGAGCAGGTTGTTGATCTTTTTGATCGCCGTTGATACTCCGCTGTAACTGCTGAAATTGAACAGTTCTGCAATCTCTCCCTGTTTACACATCGATTTTCCGTGAATCAAATGGATGGCCAAGTCACGAGGCGTGTTGGCAACTCCCCGTTTCTGCCCGACGACCGCGGTTCATAACGTGATACCAGGCATCCGGGTATTCGATTCGTAGTGAACGACTCATAATACCTCAGAGAAAAAACACAAAAAGGCAATTCAACAACTCTCCTTCAATAATTGAATAGACAACATAAGTCAAAAG
>Ga0180009_10004819_pt1 | contig 14727 bp, 8 predicted proteins | sample OS_PC_MetaG_FD_123537 | JGI IMG/M metagenome (GOLD analysis project Ga0180009, IMG submission 123537) | Groundwater microbial communities from the Aspo Hard Rock Laboratory (HRL) deep subsurface site, Sweden - OS_PC_MetaG | ecosystem: Environmental > Aquatic > Deep subsurface > Groundwater...
AGGCGCGTTGGCCCTCGTCCAGCAGCCGCTTGACCCGTCGAAAGACCTTGGCCCGTTGCCGTGCGGTGAAGACGTGGGTCTTGGCGGGCGAGCGGCCCGCCGGCAGCTCATCCACTACTGAGACGTCCAGGTCGCCGTAGGCCGTGAGGGCCAGGGTGCGCGGGATGGGTGTGGCGGTCATGACCAGCAGGTGCGGGCTGCCCGCCGGACCTTCGCCCTTGTCCCTCAGCCGCGCGCGTTGGGCCACTCCGAAGCGATGTTGCTCGTCCACGATCACCAGCCCCAGGGCGGCAAACTCCACCCTTTCGGCGAGCAGGGCGTGGGTGCCCACCACCAGCGGGAGCTGCCCGGCGGCGAGCAGGGCCAGGGTGGATTCCCGCGCTCCCCGCGGAGTGGAGGCCGTGAGCAGCGCCAGCCGGTGACCCAATTTCTGCATCCAGGGAGTCAGGGTCTCGGCGTGTTGCGCGGCGAGGATCTCCGTGGGCGCCATGAGGGCCACCTGGCCACCCGCGGCGATGACCTGGAAGGCGGCGGCGAAGGCCACGGCGGTTTTGCCCGAGCCCACATCGCCCTGCACGAGGCGGTGCATGGGCTCGCCGCGGGCCAGGTTTTCGGAGATCTCCCCGATCACCCGGGACTGCGCTGCGGTGAGTGTGAACGGAAAGATTCCCTCCAACCGGGCCGCGCCCAACGGTTTGTAAATGGTGGCGGCCAGGTCCTTGACTTCGCGTCGGCGCTGGGCGAGGCCGAGCTGTAGTACAAACAGCTCGTCGAAGACCAGTCGCAGGTGGGCCGGGCTCCGGTGCTGCTCCAGGGCTTCCACCTCGGCGTCCGAGAGGGTCACCGGGGGCTGGTGTAGCCTTCGCAGGGCCTCGGCCCGTCCGGGCAGGCCCAACTCCTCGCGCAGGGTCGGAGGCACGGGGTCGGGCGTGTCGTGCGCGGTGCGTTCCAGGGCCTGGGCGCACAGGGAGCGGATCAGCCCCGGCCCCACCCCCTCCACCGTGGGGTATCGCGGCACCACGCCTTCGGGCTCGGGCTCGACGCCGTCGGCCAGCGCCCGGATCACGGGATGCGCGATCTGCAGCTTGCCCTGCCAGTCCCTGGCCGTTCCCGAGACCCACACCCGGCTCTCGTTGCGGAAGCGGGACGCGAGCCCCGGATAGGTGCGGAACCAGCGGCACAGGAGCTGGACGCCGTTGTCTTCCACCACCAGCTCGAAGAATCGTCGCCGGCCTCTCCCCAGCCAGCGCTGGGCCACCACCGTGCCGGTGGTGCACCCCGAACGGCCCGCGGTGAGCTCTCCCAGGGGGGTTAGCTGGCGGCGGTCTTCGTAACCCAGGGGAAGCAGCGTCAGGAGCTCGTGCACGTAGTGCAGATCGCGGCCCGCCAGCCGCTCCGCTGTGCGTGGTCCGCAGCCCTTGAGTACCGTGAGGGGCTCACCCTCGGCTTCGGCCCTGCCTTCGGCTTCGGCCCCGGCGCTGGCTTTGGCCGGTGTCTTAGCCGGAGCCTTCGCTCCGGCTTTGGACTTTGGCGGAACGGGGGCGGCCGTGGCCAGCAAGCGCATGCCTAGAGCCAGGAGTCGGGCGCGCGCGGCGTCGGGGGGAGCGTGCTTGCCCAGGGTGCCGACCCAGGCGGCCAGCTCCCCCGACGGGCCGAGGTCGATGCCGGCGCGCACCAGCGTGGTCCAGAGCGCCCGGGCCTCTCCGTCGTCATCGGGCCAGCGCCAAAGCGCGTCCTGTAGGAGGCTGCGCAGCTTCGCCGCGACGTCCCTGGTCACCGGCAGCTCAGCCCCGGAAGGTAAACCTTAGCTCGTAGTCGCACAGGTGGAAGAGATCGCCTTCATCGATGCGCTTGTTGTCGATGCGCATGCCCTTGTAGTCGATCCCGTTGGTGGAGCCCAGATCCTTGATGTAGTACACGCCGTTGCGCCGAATCACGGCGGAGTGCTTGCGCGAGATGTTGCCGTCCTTGATGGCGAGATCCGACGTCTTGGAGCCCCGGCCAATGATGAACTGATCTTTGTCGATGGGGATCCGCTCGTTGTTGAATACCAGGTACAGCGTGGGGACAGACGTCGGCGCCGCGGGCTCGGCCGCGGGCGTGCGTAGGGGGCGTCCCGTGGGGGCGGCGGATTGGCGCGCCGAGCTCCCCGTGTCGGAGGGCCCCCGGCGTGCGCCTGGCGGGGGCGGCGGTCCACCCCGCCGGGGCGGCGGTTGCTTGGCGGCCCGGGGGGGTGGTACGGCCGGGCCGGCCGCGGCGGGCGGCACAGCCGCGCGGGCATCCGAGGCGGCTCCCCCGGTACTGGGCATGTAGTTCTTGCTGCGCGCGTAGTAGCGCATGGCCTCGTTGATCAGATAGTCGATGGAGCAGTCGAAGTCGTTCGCCATCTGCTCAAACGTGTCCCATAACACGTCCCGGCAGTAGAAATGGCGCATGGTCTTCTTGCTCTGGTCCATACGATCCCGACTCCTTGGCCCGACTCCCTGGATGGCGCCCGCCCGAACTACGGTCGAATCAGCCCGAAATCTTACTTCTTGTTCGAAAGAACTGCTATGGCTTTCTTTGCCCGTTCCCCAAGGGTTGCTCCCTTCCAATCGTCGCCCATCAACACGGTCTTGTCGCCGGTCAGCTTCGTGATTTTGGCGATGTCCTGCGCCACTGCACTTCGGGGCAACAGCTCCTTCATGGCGAGTCCTTCAATGGCGATGATCTTGCCCAACCAGCTGGGCGCGTCGAGGCCCTTGCGCAACCCCTTGAGTAGCTTGGGGCGCAGGGGCTTGAGCTTCTTCCAGACGTACACCGCGTTGTCCAATACCGTGCCATTGAGGTAGCCATTGGGGTACGACTCCCCCGCGGGTAGATTTGCGTACCCGAGTCCGAGGGCCCTGTCGGGATCAATGCGCATCAGGAAGCCCACCGTGAGCAGTCGGAGTTGGGTGCGTTTGTCCTGTTGCTCACTGTCGGCGAGCTTGGGTGCGGGGGCCCCGATCACCGGCGTGAGCCCCGTGAAGATGGCGTCACCCTTGAACTTGGTGACCAGCTCCAGCAGGTGGAACAAATAGCCTGTGCCGCGGAAAACGGGGTTGTCCAGCCCCTTGCCGGCGTTGATCTTGCTCATGAGTCGGTTCATTTCCTTGATCACGGCGCTCTGCACGTCCGGATCCAGGTTGGCGGGATCCGCCGCCCCTCCCAGGCGCAAGGCGACCGCCGCTCCGGCCTTCATCCTCACGTCGGCGTGGTTGGCCATGACGTCGGCCAGGTAGCGGGAGCCGGCGCGTTTGCCCAGCAGGCTGATGCCGCAGAGCAGCGCGCCGTTGTTGATCAGGGCGGCCTTGGTATTCTTCTTGGCCGCAGCGATATACTTTTTCACGGTGGTCGCGCGGGCCTCGGGCCCCACCCGCTTCCAGAACCGGCCCAGAAGGCAGCTACCCGAGACGATCGTCCGGCTGTCGTACTGGAAGAAGCCGGGGTCGTAGAACTTGACCTTGGCGGCCAGGAGATCAGCGCCCCGCCGACCGAAGGCGTCCAGGATTTTTGTGATTGGATGCTCGTGGACCTCGCCGTGCTTGCCGCTGACGAACCAGTCGACGATCAGCTCCTCTACTCTCCGGCGGTCCTTGGGATCAGCAAAATACCACGCTGAAAACAGTCCATCCTTGGCCAAGGCCCGGGCTCCCGCATCGCCGTCGGCGGCGATCCTGGGAGAGAGGTCCTTGATCAGGGCGACGGCGAGCTTCTTCTGATCGCCCTTGGAGCACTTCTTGAGCGCCTTCTCGAGCTCCACCATTCGCCGGAGCTTGACGAGCCACAGAGCCGCCTTGATGCGGATCTTCTGCGTCTGCTTGCTGTCGTGCACCACCTTCGTGAGGCGGCCGCTGTCCTTGGCCTCGCCCCACTCCTTGAGGTCCTTCTCGGTGACTTTGCAGCCCGTCAGGGCCAGCAACACGGCGGCAAGGACCAGGGGTAGCCGCCACCACCGGTTGCGCGGTCGCGGGGGCAGATGACCACAATCCAGAAAGTTCTGTGTATTGGCAGTCCCTTGCATCCTAAACCTCCAGGCCGCCCATGTTATTCATCCGCCCCAATGGCGTCAAGACGGGGGATGTCCTATACCCAATCGCCAGCCGTGCTGCTAAACTCCGCGGCTGCTATACTGTCGGCACGGCCAGCCAACCAGCCGAGTAGATTCCGAAATGCAGCCCAGGTTTTGCGCCCATACGTCCGCTCTTGTCCGTCGTGTCCTCCTGGTGACACTGGCGGTGATCGTCCATCTCCCCACCGCGGTGGCGGCGCCCCTGGAGAATGCCCGGTACGGCGGCCTGCACGTGGGCAGCGCGGTGGAGCCACATCCAGCGAACATCCTGCGCAACCCGGCGGCCATCGGCATGCTCGACGGCACTCACCTCTACCTCGATGGCACCGTGCGTTTGGAGCACGGTCGCGTGCAGCGCAGCGACATCCGCAGCGACACCGGAAACCCCGGCCCCGGCGCGGACGCGAGCTTCTCCAAGGTGCGATTCTCGAACTGGACCCCGGAGGGCTACTTCGGCATCACCACGGATCTGGGCAGCAACCTGGTGGTCATCGGCGTGGCCCTGCTCACGCCCTTTTCCGAATGGCAGCGCTATCCCGGCGCGGGTGGCAGCCCGAATCCCTCCCAGGAGGGCCCCCTGCGTTACCACCGCATTGAGAGTCAGTGGTTCCACCTGTTTGTGAGCCCCGTGGTGGCCATCCGCGCGCACAAGCGCTTTTTCATCGGCCTGGGCATGACCTACGTGCGCTCCATGTTCAACATGGTCTTCGCCCGTGACCGGCGGCTCCGGGACGGTTCGGTGCCGCCTTACGAAGACGGGCTCTCCACCGAGCGCGTGCACATCCAGGGGGCGGAGAACAGCTTCTGTTTCAACCTGGGCCTGGTGTTCCGGCTCCCCAGTCAGGTGGATGTCGGGATTTCGTATCGGAGCAAGGTCGTCGGCGTCAACCAGAACAACATCCGCGCCGAGGGCAGCGCCAAGGTCACCCGCTGGGACGCCGATTCAGGCGCCTGGAAGACCTACTCCGGGCGCGCCCGCACGGCCTACGATCTGCCGGATGCGCTCACCCTGGGCGCAAAGTGGGCGGTTCGGAGCTGGGACTTTGGTTTTGGCTTCGAGTGGTCCCGCTGGAGCGAGCACTCCGACCTCGGGTTCACCCTCACGGGCAATGAGTTCCGTGGGGAGGCCGGCATGGCCAACTGGGATGTGAGCTTCAAGCACTATCGCGGATTCCAGGACGTGTTCCGGGTGTCCACGTCGGCGGCCAAGCGCTGGGGAAAGATGGTCAAGATCACCGTGGGTGCGATGTATGAATCCACGGCGGTGGCCAAGGAGTGGGTTAACGCCGCGGCCATTGACAGCCACAAGCTGGATCTGGCCGTGGGGTTGGTGTGGCGACCCCACAAAAACATCGGACTGTACCTCGGCTACGGCGTCATTCTGGCGCCGGACGTGGTGGTGAAGCAGTCCGGTTTTGATCCCGGGCACCTGGTGCGATGCGTGGAAGACCGCGTGGACATTCTGTGGAGCGAAAACTGCCGGCGCACCACCGAAGGCAAGGGATTACCATCGGCCGCCGGCCGTTACTGGATGATGACCCACCGCTTTGGCGTCGGCATCTCGTATGATTACTGGTAGGGAGAAACCGTCGTGGTTCTGTACAACCTTGGGATGACGCGGATCGGGGTGCTCGGTCTGCTGGTGTGTGTCGGGTTCGGCCTGATGGGGTGTCCGGCGGTGCGGGGGCCGAAGGCGCCACCCCGGCCCCCTGGACCGCGGCTGCCCCAGCGACCCGATTGGCCCACGGTGAGCCCCACCTCCGAGGAGCGTTACAAGGACGCCCTGGAGGTTGTGCGCGCTGTTCCGGACTCGCCCCGGCGTCGGGCGTTGCGGCGTTCGTTGCAGCGGTACATCGTGGCCCGGCTGCCGGGCGAATTGCGAGCGGGCCAGGGGGTCACGGGCTTTGCGCTCTTTCTGGATCTGGCGACCCTGTACGGCGACTACGCCCCGGCGGGAGTCAGCCGGCTCCCGGCCGACGAGCGGCTGGCTCTCGCGGCGGCGGCCCGGCGGGTGCTCGGGATCTTTGCCCGGCGGGGCGGGGCCCAGGAGTCGCTCTCCGCCCTGGCGGTGCTGGCCAGCGTGGGGGGCAATACGCGCGCCGCCGAGCGGCGGTTTTTGGGCATCGTGCACTGGATCGGAGAGCTGGAAGATCCGCTCTTCGGTCGGGTGAAGCGCTTCATGGATCCCATCGGCGCGGTGAACAAGGTGTACCGCCGCTGGCCCTCTCCATTTGTGCGACGCAGCCTGCGCGTGCTGTTGGCCAAACAGTTCACCACCCTGCGGCCTTTGCTGCAGCTACCCGAGGTCCCCAGCGTGCGCAGCGTCAAGCAGGCCATCTCCGCCGTGCGCGAATACGGCTGGCAGCGGGTGCGGCTGCTGATTCTGGCCCGGGATGACGCCCTGCTCAAGGGAGCCCTGGTCAAGGTGCAGAGCAACGTCTACGGTGACGCGCACCTGGCAAAGCTGCTGGCTTCGGCCCTGGAACCCCAGCCGGGCCCGGCGGCGCTAATCACCCTGGCCGAAGCCATGGCCGGCAAGTGGCCCGACGCGGCCCGGGCGCTGTGCCAGCGGGCCGTGCACCGCCACCCGTCGAACGCCAACGCCCACTACTGTCTGGGCCAGCTCGCTCTGGCGGCGGACCACACCCTGGTTGCCTTGACCCACTTCGAGGCGGCCATCCGGCTCAACCCGGGATACCGCGAGGCCTGGGATATCTACGCGGCCACCTATCTGGACCGGCTTATGTCCCTGCTTGGTCAGGAGCGGCTGGAGCAGGTGCGAAAGGAGGTGCTCTTCCTGGAGTCAGTGCACCGGGCCGCCGCGGCCTGGTGGGTGGACCAGCCCTTAAAGACGTCCCTGGCCGACGTCTACTTCATGCTCGGCCGGGGGCTCTACAACGAAGGACAAATCGGGGAGGCCGTGATCACCCTGCGCAAGGCGCTGAAGATCCAGCCTACGCCGCAGGTCCAGTCCCAGCTCGCGGAGATCGCGTTTTGGCGCGGTCGTTACAGCGTGTCCATCGGCCGGCTGGACGCCGTGCTCAAGAACCTGAAGGGCAGCTTTGGCTGGCGGGCCTACTGGGAGTTCCGCTCCGCGCCGTTGAAGTTGCGCGCCCGCCGCCGCCTGGCGCGGGAGTTGCGCGTCCAGGCCAAGGCCACCCCGGATCGTCGTGCCGCGGATCGGCTGCGGCGAGAGGCCAAAACCGAGGACGCTCGGGCCGTGCTGCTGCAGTCCCGGGCCCTGCGCAGTGGGCAGTTCCTGCTCTCGGCATTGCGGAGCCCGAAGCTCCAGGCCGAGGTGCTGGTCATCGTGGGCCAGATGCTCCATGAATCCGGGCGCCCCCGGCTCGCCCTGCGCTCCTTTGCGGCGGCCCTGGACCGCGCTCCGGAGCGGTCGGGCACCTATGTGGACGTGATCTCGTTCCTGGTCATGCGGGGCTACTTCAACGAGGCCCTGGACGCCTATCACCGCGCCCTGGCACGGTCGGAGATCAGCGTTTACTTAAAGGCCTACTGCACTTTCTGGATCCTGGATCTGGGGCGACGGGTCAAGGTGGACCCCGAACGGCTGGGTTTGGCCGAAGTGTTCCTCAAGCACTTACGGGGCAAGGAGTGGTACCACCAGCTGGCCCGGTTCCACCTCGGCAAGGCGTCCTTTGCCCAGCTCGCGTCCAAGGCCAAGACCAAGGGCCAGCGCGCCGAGTTGGACTTTTACCAGTCCATGCGGCTGGTGCAAAAGGGGCAGGTGGCCCAGGCGCGGCGGCTGTGGCAGAAGATCGTCGATAGCGAGATGATGGCCTTTTTCGAGTACAAGATGGTGCGCCGCTATTTGAGCCGGGGTGCGCCCACCGGACGGCCCAAAGAGCAGCCCGACCCCGCAAAGGTGAGACCATGAAGCGATCGCTGACCCTCTTTGTCGTGCTCGTTCCCCTGCTGCTCCCCGGCCTCACCGAAGCGCGGGCGCGCCGGCCGGTGAGGCGTACACCGAAGCCGAAGCTGCTGCTCACCGTCAAGAAGGTGGAGGCCGCCAAGCCCCTGCCGCTGCTCCTGCCCCGGCTTCGGGCCGCCCTGGATCAAGCCCTGGCCGCCGAGCCGCTGGTGATCACCCGCCTCGGCCTGAAAAAACCCACCGCGGGCCGCACCGCCTGGGAGCTCCGCCGTCGTCGTCTGCGCTGGTTCGGCGTCACCCTGCGCCTCGAAAGCGTGACCCACAGGGTGGTCGGCAAGGCCCGGCAGAAGCGGCTCGTGGCCGAGGCCGTGGTGTCGCTGTCAGGCACCCGGCAGGAGCGCCGTCGCCAGGGAACCTTCACCGTCCAGGGCACGGGCAAGGTCTCCACCTCGGTCTCGGTGGTCCTGCTGGGCGAGGTCCTTGCCAGCCGTCTCGCGGCCACCCGCGCCGCCGTGGGCGCGGCCCTCAAGAACGCCGTGACCCAACTCACCGCCCCGAAAAAACGCCGTCCACGTCGCTAATTCCCCTGAAGACGGTTAAAGCCCGATGAGATCCACTGTCACGTGCGTGCCGCCGGGAGCGGTGTGATCCGTCACCGCGGAGCTGCCCGCGGCCACCTCGGCGTCGCCGGCGTCGCGTCCGGACAGGTGCACCGTGTACAGGCCGTAGGCCAGGTCCGGCACCACGGCCTGCAGGGCGGTGCAATCGGCGCTCTCGGTGTGCACCGGGGTCCCCACGCCGGCCACGGTCACCTCCAAGTCTACCCTGGCGATGCCGAGTCCCACGCAGTCCGCCGTGCTGCCGTTGTTCTCGTATAGGGTCCAGTCAACCGTCAGGGCCGACTGCTCGAGCCGGCAGTCAGCCGAGCAGCCATCCCCGGGATCCCGGTTGCCGTCGTCACACTCTTCGGTGCCGTCCACCGCACCGTCGCCGCAGCTTCCGCCTCCGCAGCCCGACGTATCAAAGGTGCAGTCCGTGGCGCACAGGAGCTCTCCGTCACCGTTGCCGAGGCTCTCGCAGTCGTTGCCCCCCAGGTCGCTGGCGTCGCACCACTCCCCAGCCTGCATTACGCCGTCGCCGCACACCGCGACCTCGATAAAGAGGGGCTGCTCCAGGTCCGGATTCCGCGGAAAGGACGTCGTCTCCCCGTCAATGACCTCCACATCCAGCAGCTCCACCACCTGGGACCGCACCTCCACGTCGGCTCGCAACGCCACGATGCGCACCCGGTAGAGGCCCTCCTTCAGGTCCAGCTCACCCCACCCTTCGTCGCAGTCAAAGTCGACGTAGTGCCAGGTGGGTTGCAGGGGATCGTCGTCGGTGTCTGCCCGGGTGTTGTCCGCCAGCACCCGGATGTGTGTCACGTCCGCCGCGGCACAGGCCCCTGCCGCGGGGTTTCCGTTGATGGCCCAGTGCAGCTCCAGGGTGCCCTCTGGAATCTGCTCACAAGCGACCAAAGAGACGGCCAACCCACTGGCCACCAGCAGCACTGCAATACGACCGATGATCTTCATGATGCACCAGGGTACCCTGTAGTCCGCCCGCCCTCAAGAGGGTTGCGGCGACTTCCGCTGGCGAAAGAATCTCACGTGCGCTGGGCTCACACTGGACAAGCTGTGACCCAGGTCAACGCGCCGACGCTGGCCATTTGTGGTCATTGTGCGGTATTATGAACGGAGCCATTGTGTTGGAATATGGGTGCGGGGGATGAACCTTCAGACGACTGGGGAACGTGACTTCAATGGGCAGAACGGTGATGATTTTTCTGGTGGTGGTGTCGATGTGGGTCGGCAGCACTGGTTGTTTTTTCACACCCCCACCGCGCGCGTGCTATCGGCAGTGCATGGTTCGTCACCAGCGCTGCGTGACCAGTGGCAAGTCGACCAATGCGCTCGAGTGGTGTGATCACTATCAACGGGTGTGTCGAACGAGGTGTCACCCATGAGCCCTGCGACAAATACGGCCCGGGCCGGTGAAGGAAAAAGCGCATCCGGTTTCGGGGGGCCGCTCTGGGGGTTGGCCCTGGGGCTCCTGGGTGCTGCGCTCGGTGGGTGTTATTACCCGCTGCACGTGCCCCCGAAACCGGGCCTGCCGGCGGCGACCCTCAAGTTCCGGGTCGACCATGTGCCGCGTCCCACCGGCGCGCTGAAGTTCCTGTTGCTGATCGACTCCAAACTGGTGGAGCATCGACCGCCGCGGCAGGGCCCCTCGGCCACCTGGACCCGCGTGACGCCGGGTTGGCGGGTGGTGAGCTTGAGGACCATGTTCTACATCACGCAGGCCTACCTGCAGACCTACACGGTCTACAGCAGCTACAAGTGTGGGAACGCGACCTGCTCGCGAAGCCAGACCCAGACCCGCACAGCCTATCGGACGGTGCCCACGGGGGTGTGTCGACGTCCGTTGATGGTCTATGTGCGAAACGGTGAGACCTACCTGTTCAGCTATTCGTACCTCGGCCACAGAAGCTGCCATCTCACCTGTCACCGGCAGGTGCATGGGCAAGGCGGTCAATTTCAGCTGCTCCCCTGTGCGCACGTCCGCGCGGTCAGGTACGACTGAGGGATCACAGCCAGCGACGCGACCCGCCGCAGCCCGGCGCGGCTGTCCACCTCGCCGTAGCCACCGGGCTGCGATCCCATCGGCTGGCAGCTTCGACGGCTTTGGGTTTATCCCGGTTTGGGATTGACACGCGTTTGGTTTGACGCACTTGGGGTATGATGTGCGGAGTCGTGGGTTCGGCCGTGCGGGCGTCGGACCTCCGAGGGTGGTCAGAAATGAAAAGGTGTCTCGCCTGTAGCAATGTGTGTCTGCCGAATCAGGGCTTTTGCTCGGCCTGCGGGGCGTCTCTGTCCGAGGCGGCGCAGATCGTGGGGGATCCGTACATCGGCACAGTGTTGGGGGGGAAGTACCGGATCGTCAAGAAGCTGGGTGAGGGGGGCATGGGAGTGGTGTACCGGTCGGAGGTCCTGGAGTTGGGGCACACGGTGGCGGTCAAGCTGCTGCACGAACGGTTCGTGGGGGACGAGACGGCGCTCCAGCGTTTTGAACGGGAGGCCCAGGTGGCGTCCCGGCTCAACCACCCGAACTCCATCGCTATCCTGGATTTTGGCACAAGCGCCTCGGGCTCCAGCTACCTGGTCATGGAGTACTTAAAGGGCGTCAGCCTGGACAGCGTGCTGGCCTCCGAGCCCCTGTCGGTGGGGCAGTCCATCCGAATCCTCCGGCAGGTGCTGTCGGTGCTCGAGGCGGCCCACGCGATGTCCATTGTGCATCGGGATCTCAAGCCGGCGAATATCTTCCTCATCGATCAGGGCCAGGGTCAGAACCATGTGAAGGTTTTGGACTTCGGCATCGCCCGGCTGCGCCGCGAGAAAGGGCGACGGGTAACCCGGACGGGCATGGTCTGCGGCACGCCGGAGTACATGTCCCCCGAGCAGGCAAGGGGATTCGAGCTGGACGCGCGGAGCGATCTCTACGCCGCGGGGGTCGTGCTGTACGAGATGCTTTCGGGGCGGCGCCCCTTCGAGGGCTTGTCCCCCGCGGAGGTCATGTCCGCGCAGATCTCGGACGCGCCCGTGGCGCCTTCGGTGCGGGCACCCGACCGCGGCATCCCGCCTTCCCTGGACGCCATCGTGCTGTGGGCGCTGTCCAAGGCGCCCGAGGATCGACTGCCCTCGGCCGTGGAGTTCCTCAAGGTCGTGGACACCTGGGCCATGGTCACCCAGGCGGATCAGTCCACCCCGGTGTTCATGCGCTGCCCGAGCTGCCACGCGGGTTACCTGCCCGGGGCGGAGCATTGCCCGGAGTGCGGCGCCGTGGTCCACCGGCCCGAGCCCGCCACGGATTCGGTGGAGCTCGAGTCCTTGGACATCGTGACTCAGGCCTCCGCTTCGTCTGGGGCGGTTACGTCGGACGGCTCGGATCTCGCGGAGACGGCGCGGCTGTCCAGCGCCGGACCCGGGGTTCGGAGGGACAGCGACTGGTTTGAAATTCCGCTGCCCGCCACGGTACCCCTGGTGGGCTACGTGGAGCTGCTCGAGGAGCTGGAACAGGATCTGGTGCGGCCGGGGCTGCAGCTGCTGCGCTTCGTAGGCCCGCCCGGGGTGGGGCGGCGAAGGGTGGCCGGCACCCTGCTGGGGCGCATCGCCTCGGAGGGCCGACGGAGCATCGTGGTGCGTCCCGATCCCTGGGAGCTGGCCGAGCCCCTGGGCGCCATCCATCGGGCCACCACCGAGTTGCTGGAGCTGCCGTGCGAGCCCATGGGCCTGGACGACCTCGCCGAGGCCGTGCAGACCCACAACCTCGCCGAGGCGCACGTGCATGGCCTGGCGGATCTGTACAACCTGGGCAAGCCCAGAGGTCTGGGCATCGAGGAGCGTCGGGTGCTCCGGGCGGAGGCGTGGCGGGAGCTGGTGCTGACCGAGGCCAGGCGTCGGCCCACGGCGCTGTTTTTCGAGGACTTCGACCGCATGGACGGCGCCACCCGGGAGCTCGTGCTGGCCCTGTCGGTCAGCGACACTGACGCCAACCTGGCCATCCTGCTGTCTCACCGCCAGGAGTTTGTGGCCCTGTGGCCGCCGGGATTCCGAGAGATCAAGCTGCGGGGTCTTACGCCCCTCGAGAGTGAGGAGCTCGCCCTGGAGCTGTGCGACGGAGAGCTCGAGGACCACGAGATCTCCTGGATCGCCGAGCGGTCCGGCGGCATCCCCCTGCACCTGATGCAGCTGCTGGCCTTTTACCGCCATAACAAGGTTTCCGAGCCCCCCCGACGCCTGGCGGACGTCATCGCCGTGCGCATGAACGCGCTGCCCCCCCAGATGCGGGCGGTGTTGCAGGTTGCAGCGGTGTTCGGGGACCTGGTGAGCTCTGAGGCCATCGCGGAGATCTCCACCCTGGGTGACGACGCACATCAGGCCCTGGCGGCCCTGGTGAGCCGGACCTTCCTGGTGCAGGCCCCCGACGGCCTGCGGTTTGTGCACCCGCATGTGCGGCAGGTGGTCTGTGCGGCCATGCCGGCGGGGATCCGGGCCGAGATCCACGGGCGGGTGGCTCAGCATCTCGCCGGGGCGGGCAACAGTCCGCTGCTGCGGGCGCACCACCTGTGGCACTCCGAGGTGGCCCGGGAAGAGGCCCTGCCCGAGCTCATCGCCGCGGGCGAATGGGCGCTCACGGTTATGGATGAGGAGGGTGCGGGCCAGGCCTTCCGTCGGGCCCTGCGACTCTTACCCAGCCCCGATGCCAGCGTCACCGATCCGGAGCTACGAAAAGCCTGGATGCGGGTGATCTTCGGCCTGACCAGCACCATGGCCCGGAGTGGCAGCCGCGCCGAGGCCAAGGCCATTCTGGAGTCGGCCAAGGAGTCGGCCGCCCAAGCCGGCTGGCACGCCGAGGCCGCACGCCTGGAGGTCACCGCGTCCCTTTGAGAGTTGCAGGCTAACTATCGGAGATGGCGAGGCCGAGCTCTTTACGGATGTGCTGATGAGCGTCGCTGACAGCGAAGCGGATGAGGCTGGCGCGCACCGCGGCGATGTCGGCGTCACCCTCGGCGAGCACGGAATTGAGCGCCGTGGCGGCCACCTCTACGTCGCCGCTGAGCACCAGGCCGGCGCGCAGGGCGGCGCGATCCACGGCTCCGTTCCAGCGGGGCAGGTCAAAGGGCTCGGTCTGGGAGAGCATTTTGCGCACGGCCTGTCCCACGTTTTCGAAATCGTCCAGCTCCATGTGGGCCGACAGGTGCTTGAGCTGGGTCTTGATGGCGGCTTCCTGCTCGCCGGCGATGGGCTGGCTGGGATCGGCCATGGCCACCGCGGTGAGCATCAGCACCGCCTGCTGGGCCAGGGCGGGGGCCAGCACCCGCAGCAGGTGCGGCAACTTCAGGTAGGTGAGCTCCCGGGCGATGAGGAAGGCCAGCTCGGGCTCGGTGTGCCCCGATAGCAGATTTGTGCCCACCACCAGGGTGGGCGCCCAGCGCCGCCCCACGGCGAGGTTGGCAAAGAGCAGACCGCCCTCGGTGTCCAGCAGGGGGTGGTACTCGATGTCCCCCAGGGTCATGGCGCCCTTGACCACCTCGAAGATGCGCCCAAAAACCAGGTGCTCCGCGTCCGGCGAGCGGGGACCCAGGCCGTAGGCTTTGGCGGATCGCGTGGTCATGCGGATCAGCGCCGGTGCCAGAGCCTCCGCCACCGCCATGAGGGCGGAGTCGGCTTTTGTCACAGGCAGCAGTCGGTTCCACACCGCAACGGAAAAGGGGCTCGAGGGCTTGAGCAGGCGGGCGGTGCGATAGCGATCCACATGCTGGCGCTCCAGGGGCCCGGCCTGGCCGATGACCACGAGACTCTGGGCTGCCAGGAGCGCGCGGTCGGCCTGCTGCTGGTTCTGGCACTGGTTGAAAATCCGCCGCAGGATCGGTGCCTGGTCTTCGGCTCCGGCGAGCTGACCGAGCAGGTCGTCGATGGGGTTCAGGCTCGGAGCGGCGCCGGCGGCGCGTGCTGACGGCAGGGGGCCGCTCACCGAGGGGGCCGGTCGCTTGGCCACTGGCACCGCCTGGGGGGTGGCGTTCTGGGTCACGGGCGCAGGCATGGCTGCGGTGGGGCGCGGGGCGGCATAAACCATGGGAGTGCGCTCGGTCATGATCTCGGTGTCGGGCCGGGCGGGCCGGGTAGGTCGGGCGGGCGGCGGCGCC
>Ga0180009_10004820_pt1 | contig 14725 bp, 15 predicted proteins | sample OS_PC_MetaG_FD_123537 | JGI IMG/M metagenome (GOLD analysis project Ga0180009, IMG submission 123537) | Groundwater microbial communities from the Aspo Hard Rock Laboratory (HRL) deep subsurface site, Sweden - OS_PC_MetaG | ecosystem: Environmental > Aquatic > Deep subsurface > Groundwater...
GCGCAGCAGTTCGCGCCACTCCCCCCACTCCCCCCAATAATTTATAACGCCGACAACACTGGAGACGAACATCAGCGGCGCTCCCAACCCCAGGGCGACCTTGGCTGGGAGAGCCAGGGACAGGACCGGCAAGAGGAAGATCCCGGCGCCGATGGCGACGCCGTTTGAGATGATCGAGGAGGCAATGGTCGCCACCACGAGAATTACCAATTGATAGACTTCCATGATCTCCTCTCCCTTTCAGGACGCCGGCGGTTCGGTCCCGGTCATCCCCCCCCCCGCCAGAATCTTCGGTATGCTTCTTGGCATTCGCTGGCGGCTTTAAGTCAATCAAGTAGTAGGCCGCCATCAGGACCACAATGCCCAGCAGCACCTCCCCGGGGAAGGCATATTTGGCCATCCATTTCAACTGGTTCAAGCCGGTGAGGACCGCGGGGACAGAAACATCCAGGAACTCGCCGCAAGCAATATCCAACCCAGGATTTTAGACATGTTGGGAAACCTCCTCTAATTGCACTTTGGCCTCTTGTTGAAGTTGGCGTGCCGGTGTCAAGACAATGTTGAGAAAATGAGCAAACCGGTCCTGGATGAAGGCTCCCACGATGCCGTCATCCGTCGTATTGCCGGCGGTGCACAACATGGGGATCAGGCCGCTATACACGGTTATGAAGGTGGTGACGAAGATGGCTTGATCCGGGACAGATAGCAGCACCGCGATGATGGGGGACATGAAAAACCCGCCCCCCCCCGGGATGCCGGGGGACTCCAACCCCAAGATCATGGCCGGCGGGACCATCAAGATGATTTCGATTTTCGACATGGCCTCGTCACTCGATTTAATAAGTTCCTGTTGAGCCTGGGGCTTTACGTCTCCCGTATGACGCCTGAAAAGCTCAACGATTGGTTTACATGGTGCTCGGTAGCCAGGTAGCGATGGAAGGAAAAATTATAACCAGTGCCAACAAAATGAGAAGCGCAGGCATAAATATCATGATCCACTTGAAAATATTTTCAATGCTTGTGTCCGTGGTCACCCCGCTAAGAACATAGACATTAAGGCCGACTGGCGGTGTGATCAGGCATGCTTCGGCAAGGATGGTGGAAAAAACACCGAACCAGATAAGATCAAATCCGAGTTCCGTGATAATCGGGCCAAAAATCGGGAGGGTAATCATAAATAGGGCATTGACCTCCATCAGCATTCCCAGAATAAGAAAGACAATAATAATGGCGAGCAGTATGCCCCATTTAGGAAGTCCAAGACCCAAAATCAGGACCCCTAACGCATCTCCCAGTCCGCTGATAATACAGAAATCACTCAGTATATGTGCAGCCCAGATCACCAGGAAGAGCATCCCGCTAATCAAACCGGAGTCCTTCAGGATTGTGATCAGTTTTTCCTTTGGCAGCTTTTTCGCGATCAACCCCATGATCAGTGCGGCAAAAGCTCCTAATGCGGCTGCTTCAGAAGGAGTGAATATCCCAACATAAATCCCGCCGATAACGATGCCGAAAAGAACCGTTATCGGAAACAAATTCTTCAGCGAATAAAACATCTCTGATAAGGAATAAGTTTTCGCGGACCTGGGTGCAAGATCCGGCTTAATAAGTACAGCGATCCAGATCGTGATGAGGAGAAGTACCGTTAGAAGGATACCGGGAATAAGACCGGCGATAAAGAGCTTTGATATGGATATGTCCATGATGATGCAATAAAAGATCATTGGGACACTTGGAGGAATCAATATTCCGATTGTGCCTCCGATTCCGATACATGAAGCGCTGAAACCAGGGTTGTAATTCAGCTTTCTCATTTCAGGATAGGCAATGACCCCCATTGAGGCAGCCATTGCCGCGCTCGATCCCGATACAGAACCATATAATGCACTTGCAACGGTTGTTGCCAGGGCCATTCCCCCTGGAACTCTCGACAGCCATTTTCTTGCGGAGTCAAAGGCCAGGGGGACAAATCCGGCCTCTGCCGCAATCAGACCCATCATAACAAATAGAGGAATACACATGAACGAGAATGAGTCGAGTGTTGCAAAACCCTTGAGAGACACATAGTTCAAGGTTGTATTCAAATCTGTTGCCAGCCAGTACCCTATAAACCCGGTGGAAAAGAGAGAGATGCCAATCGGCATTCCGAGCAATATCAAAAAAAGCAAGGCACCGATAACGATACCCCCCATCAGAAAAGGATCCATTCTACCCCCATAATCGATAAAAATTGTTAACATGTTCATTCGACTCGAAGACTGTCAGCTGATTCTGCCCAGTGCGGTCCAATCACCTTGTCAATGAGGCCCCTTTTCAACCGCGAGCGGGACCCCCCTGATCTGATCTATCGCCTTGAAAAAAAGATGTATTGAAAAAAAGGTAAACAGAGCGGCATAAACATAAAGAAAGGGGCCCATTGGCATCGAAAGTACGCTGGTTGTCGCTTTTATTTGATGGCTTCTGAGGCCAAAGAGAAATACTCGCCAGCCAACCATTAGAAAGATTAGTGCACCGATAAATGAATAGAGAGCGTTCAAAATGATTTGAATCTTCGGACTGAACCTCTCAAAAATTATCGTCGCCCGTATGTGCCGATCGTGAAGATCCGTGTTGATATAAAAACAGGCTGCGATAATTGGCAGAAACGTCGCACCAAGCTCATATGCTCCCAGAAGTGGCTTGCCTATGAAAAAACGGGAAAAAACACTGCAAACGATATACATCATAATGAACATCAGACAGATAGTTCCTACGACCGATAAAAGTCTTCCAATTGATGCTAATAACGACTGGATTATTTTCATTTTCGTTACTCCTTAAGCCCATAATCTTCAGCATGCAGTCCCCGTTTGTAGTTAATCCATATCCATTGAAAAAAATTCTTTTGAAATATAACATTCCTGTCATGGTATTGGCCAATGAAACAAAGAAGAGCACCAAAGGCCAATACACATTCAAAGCAACGGACGGCTCGGCTATTTGGATAGATCCACCCATTCCTCGGGAGGTATGAGGTTATTTGCTATCCATGCTGCTTCAAGGGATTTAATGGTCGATCTCCAGTCAATATTTCGTCCTTCACACTCCCGAATCCATTTTTTCCATACCGGAATGATAGTCGCCTTGCGGAATTCCTTTGTTGCCTCCTTGGAAATCACTACCTGCTCAATTCCCATTTCGGGAACGTGTTGTGCTTCGCTGGCGTAGTATGATAGGCTTGTTTCTGCACCGCTCTTTCTGAAATTTTCAACCAGGATGGCTTTCAGGTTGTCTGGAAGACTATCAAACTTCTTTTTGTTCATGACCGTATAGTATGGAAACGTTGCAAACCCTAGATTGGTTGCAAACTTAAGCGGTTTGTAAGTTCCCCAGCCATACTGGGCTGCATAGGTGTGAAAAACACCACCCAGGATCTTCTTTTCCAGCGCTTCGTATATGTCTCCTGGCGACATAGCCTCCGGCGATGCCTCAGCCGCAATGATGATGTCATCATGATAACCGCCAGATGACCGTATTGTTACTCCTCGCAAATCCGAAAGCTTTTCCACTTTGTTTACGGTCATAAAACGGTATTCACTGAGACCGCCCCAGCCGATGACAACAACGTTGGGATCAATTTCCTGAATAACTTTATCCTTATAGACTGTTTCCATGATTCGGGATGCTGCTTTGACGTTTTCTTTCCCCAACGGAAGAGCAAATGGCAAGCTGAATATGGCGCCTCGAATCATGGTTCCAGTTTCGTAATTCGGACCGGTGAAGAAGTAGATATCAACCATACCCATGGCCGTGGCGTCATAGCCTTCGCGGTCTTTTGCTAGTGACTGGGCATAGTACGGTTTAAATGTTATCTGACCATTAGATTCTGTTTCGATAGCCTTAAGGCAGGGAAGGACAGCGTTTTTTGTTGCGAAATATCCAGGACCCCAGAAGGTGTCGATATTAAATTTATAGGTCTTTGCATCTGCCTGACAAAGAAGTATTGAGCCTAAAATGAATGCCTGAACGAACATTAGCGTCAGAATCTGGTTGAAAAAGCTTTTCTTCATGGTTTCCTCCTTTAATAAATGTGAATGAGTTAATCTGAACTTATATATTCTCCCGAATCCTTTTTCAAAGGCAATCTGATCGTCAGAAAGAGCACTTCCCGCTTCCATCGATGTTTCAGCCTTCAATTTGTACTTCTCCCGGTTGGCATGGTGGTAATGGCCTGTCTCTTTGCCTGTGCAGAATCCGATGGGGGTTGACATTATAAAAGGGCTACTCAACAATCCCCAGCTTTGCGTAGATCCCAGGCAACCTGCGACGGGTCTCTTCTTTTACTTCTTCATACAGATGTCTGCCATGGCTGTCCATTGCCACCGTCAATGGTCCAAAATCCTTGACACGGAATTTATAGAGAGCCTCAGGATGAAGATGCTCCCAGTAGACCGCTTCTACTTCCTGTATCTGAAGTGTTTCCAGCGCTGCTGATCCACCGACGATTGCCAGATATACAGCCGCGTATTCCTGCATGGCTTTCAGGCTTCCTTCATAAAGACCTCCCTTGCCGATAATGGCCTTGACGCCGTATTGAGCTATCAGGGCCGGTGTGAAACGGTCCATCCGGGTGCTTGTCGTGGTGCCGACGCAAATTTTTTCCCACTTCTCACCGATTTTTTTCAGGCTCGGAGCGGTATGGATACAGGGCATTCCTGCGAGGCTCACCGGAGGAACATGATTCTGGTCGAACATATAGATTTGTGTTAAATCCCTGATCCCGAATAATGTTCCGTTAAAATAGACGATATCCCCGGCATGGAGCTGCCTGATAACGTTATCGGAAAAAGGAGTTTGAAGGTGATGAGTTGCCATTCGTTTGTCTCCTTATAATGTTTAATACCCGTATGTTATCCTGCCATCAGGGTATACATGAGCTCTGGAGCGTCGTGCCGGCCAGCACTGGGTGTTGATGGCAATCGGATTCTGTGTGATATGGGTATAGGCAGTTTCAATATGCACAGCCAGTGTGGTGATATCCCCACCCAGTCCCATTGGACCGCGCCCCATGGAATTGATGGCGTCTTCCAGTTCTTCCTCCATGGCTGCAATGTCAGGATCGTGGTGACGCTGCCCCACTGGACGAACTATCGCTTCTTTTGCGAGCCTCATTACCAGGTCTGCCGTTCCACCGAGGCCCACCCCGATAATACCTGGCGGGCATGGATTTGCACCGGTCTCAAAAACCGTGTCGATAACAAATTTTTTAAGGGCTGAAACCCCATGGGCTGGATAAAACATATGCATTTTGCTCATGTTTTCAGAACCTGAGCCTTTCGGGATCATAAGGATGTCAAGATGATCCACGTCTTCAATAAAGTCGTAGTAAATGACCGGAAGGCCATCACCTACTGATGTCTGGGGATTGACACGGGTAATTATGTGGGTTGAACTTCCGCGAAAGGGGAACTCCTGGGTTGCCCGTCTGGCTCCGATATCAAGTCTCTTTTTTATCTGGAAGCCGTTCCAGGGAAACATAGATCCAATTTTCAGCATGTAAATTGGGAGCCCGGTATCTTGGCAAATCAAGGTCTTATGCTCGTCAGCAACTTCAATGGTTTTAAAGATTGCCTTGAAAACTTCCCGAGCTGTTGGGTTCGTCTCTCTTTCATACGCTCTGTTCAGTGCAGACCTGACATCCGGCGGCAGATCACACAGTGCCCGGATGTACAGTTCTTTGGCAGCCTCTTCAATAACCTGATAATCAAAATCAACCATTATCTTTTCTCCAAAGGACGTTACCCGGTTCTATTCTCTGTTGAAAAGTTGCACCAGCAGCAGGGGAGGGATCCGGCTGCCGGCGGCAACTTCTCATAGGAGTCTGGAATATGAGTCTCAAACTCTCTACAGGGAAAAAGAACCCGGATATATCAGTGAAAGTTAAGCGCTCTCATAAAGCTTGGTCAGCACGAATTCCTCATGACCCAGAACTTCCTGGGCTGTCAGACGGCCTTCGCAGGTCCGGATCAGCATATTTATCAGGTTGTCACCAGATTCATCCAATGTCATTTCCCCTCTGAGGATGGCAGAACAGTTGTAGTCAATATGCTCTGACATATCAGAAGCTGTCCGAGGGTTCGCCGTAAGTTTGATGACAGGTTCAATGGGATTACCTATGATATTGCCCTGACCCGTAGGGAAGAAATGAGCAACAAAGCCTGCTGCAGCCCATAATGTAACAGCTTCTGCAGCTGCACTTGAGGAGTCCATGTACCAGAGACCCGGGCCGGTGGGTGCTACCGCCTTATCGAGGGCACCGACATATCTGCAGTTTTTCCCGATCTTCTGGATATTGCCAAAGGCTTTCTCTTCGATGGTGGTCAACCCGCCGGCAATGTTGCCTTTAGTGGGCTGACTTCCACTGAGGTCATCGGTCTTATTGCGATCGATCATTTCGGCATAGCGGTCGAAAAATGCCATGAACTGTTCCGCTGCTTTCGGTGTCGCAGCTCTTTCCTTTACGACCATTTCGCCACCAGTGATTTCGCTGGTTTCACCAAAGCTGCAGGTTGCTCCCATAGCAACAAGTTTGTCGAAAGCGTTGCCCACGCTCGGGTTGGATGCCAGACCGGATGTCGTGTCAGACTCGCCACATTTGGTGGAAACCCAGACTTCGCTCAAGTCGCACTCCTCACGTTTGAGTTCACTGGCCCAGTGCATGTACTCTTTTGCCTTCCAACTGGCCATCTCGACGGTTTTGATCTCTCCGTGACGCTCAATGCCAAAACCGGTAACAGGCTTGCCGGTTTTGGCGATTCCTTCTACGATTACCTTGGTCCATTCCGGCTCGATACCGATAACAACCACTGCTGCAACATTGGGGTTTGCGCCGGTACCGATAAGGGTACGGAAATACAGGGCCAGATCCTCACCAAACTGAAGACGACCGTAGGCGTGGGGGATTGCCTTGCATCCCTTGATGTTGAATGCCACCTTTTCGCATGCAGAGTTGCTAAGATCGTCCAGAGGAAGAATTACAACATGGTTGCGGATACCGACACGGCCATTTTCGCGTCTATAGGCCATTACTTTGGGATTGCTCATGATTACCACCTCCTTGTCTTCAGATTATGCGTGTGAACGTGTCCGCCCTTTTTGATCGTTTGAACGACCCTTCCGATGTCTGCACCGTATTTGATGACTGAATCTTCTACCATGTGATCTACTATGGCTACTTTATGTCCCAGCGGGATATCGTCCAGGGTCACGACTTCCACAGGACCTTGGGAATCCATGTAAAGTCCTTTAATGGTCTCGCCGGCTTTTATTACGACTGTCGCTACTCCGACAGTGTCGCCCGCTTCATGAACTAGAAACTGAATCATGTTTTTTCCTCCTTTGTTATATAAGAACGGTTTATCCATTGTCGGTTGGAATAGAAGGTTTTCGATCTGTTTCAACCGTGTAAAGGTCCCTGCATGACGTTATTGCTTGGAGTCTGATGCATGAACATCCTTGTTTAAAACATCTTCTTTTTTCAGGGTACGCCCGTCGTGACCGCTGAAATCAAGGGCCCGGATAAAATCACTCAGGGCAAGCAGTTCATTCTGCTTCAGGTCATATTTGGGCATGATGGAGAAACGGCTCTTGGACTGCGGATCCTTGATAAATGCCGTCAGGTATTCAGGAATACGTCCCTTGGCCTTGATATTGGCCATGTCCGGCCCAACCCTGCGGCCTCCCAGCCCCTGAATATTGTGGCAGTATGCACAGTCACGCTTTACATATATCTCCATACCCTGTTTTTCAGTATTCGTAAGCTGACGGTCGGGAACCAGAATAGTATCCCCGTAATGGAGAGCCCCGGCAAAACCGGTCAACGACAGGTAGGCGATACAAATGACACTGGTAACACCAACAGCGGTTGCCAGGGGCCGCTTTGCCGGCCCGATGAATCCGGATTTTTCGATGAACGGCAGGGTGAAGAGCACCAGGACCCCGATAATCGGTATTCCAAGGCTGCCGATAACCTCAGTGGAACCCGAGAAATAGGTCAGCAGTTGGAACAGCCACATATAATACCACTCAGGGCGTGGGAGGTAGCTCTCATCAACGGTTCGGGCAATTTCATCCTTGGGGATCTCTCCGAAATAAGACAACAGCAGAATAACACCCAGGACCATGATGAAGACCACCGAACTCCGGGCGAGATGCTCCGGAAAGAAACGGTAAATCTTATCTTTTCCTGTCACGGACTTTTTATCAGGCTCATGCTCGCAGATACCGTGAAGCCTGACCAGGTAGATATGACAGGCAATCAGCATCAGCATCAATGCAGGAAGGACCAGCATATGAATGGCATAAAACCGCGTTATGGTGAGGCCTGATATGGTGCTGCCCGAAAGGAGCAGATTGGTAACGATCTGGCCGACCACTGGAATATCTCTGGGTAAGTTGGAACTGACAACCGTGGCCCAGAAAGCCTTTTGATCCCATGGTAACAGGTAGCCGGTGAATCCGAGACCGAGTGTGACAAGAAAGAGGCAGACGCCCACAATCCATGTCAATTCACGGGGAGCCTTGAAGGATCCCGAGAAAAATACCGATAAAAGGTGAACAAAAACGGCCAGAACCATCACGCCGGCACCCCAGTGGTGAATCCCCCGGAGAAGCGATCCCAGCGGAACCTCATTCATTATGTACTCGATTGACTGATATGCCTTGTCAGGTGACGGGCTGTAATACATGGCCAAAAACATGCCGCTGATTGCCATAACTCCGAAAAGAATGGCGCAGAGACTGCCGAGGGTAGCCGACCAGCCCAGGTTTGAAGGAAGTTTCTTGTAAAGGAACGGTTTTAAATGAACGTCCCAGCCGATACGTAGACAGAGAGTTTTCATTATTTCAGACATATATTACACCATTGCTATAAGTAGGTTACCACTATCGACCTTGAATTCCATACGGTCTAATGGACGCGGGGGTGGACCGGCTTTTACCGTTCCATCCAGAGCAAAGGCACCGCCATGGCAGGCGCACAGGAACATATTCTGAGACGCATCCCACCGGACAGTACACCCGAGATGAGTGCAGGCGCTGTTGTAGACGACTATTTTATTGACGTCAGGCTGTCGCCATACCAGAACGGGTTTTAGCAATTCCTGGGTATAAAACCCGGCTTTCTCCTCATAGCGCAGGTTCACGGTGGAGACCGCACCTGAAGGGAAGTCCTCAATCTTACCGGAAGGAACCCAAATGGCGGTTTTTTTTCTCATTGCAGGTCCCAGAAACGAGGCAGCCATTACACCGCCGACGGTCATGGCTGAAATAGCTCCGATACCCAGCGCCATCCTGGTAAGAAAACGCCGGCGACCCATATCCTCACCGTCAGAAGTGCAGCTGGCTGCCGCGGGAATGGAATCTCGCGAACACTGAACCTGCGGCTCCTCGGTCACCTGCCTGACTGAGGGCATGAACGGCTCCTTGATGGCCAGGCGCTGGATATATTTGATGGCCCGTGTGCAGCTGATCTCTTTGGGACATACCTCGGTGCAGTTGAACTCTGTCCGGCAGTTGTAACATGACTGAAGAACCCTATCCATCCGCTGTTCATAAAGGGCGTCGCGGCTGTCCATCAGCAGAGTAAACGCACGGTTCAAAGGGGCCGGCCCAGCGTAATTGTCGTGGTAGTTCGCCATGGTGCAGCTGGAAACACAGCAGCCGCAGGCAATACATTCCGTAGCCAAACCGATGGCCTGACGCTCCCTTGAATCCGGGCGGATGATCGCAGGTTCAGTCGTGATTTCCCTGGGTTCGAAAAAGGGCAGGCAGTCCTCGTAGTGATTGAAAAAAGGCGTCATATCCACCACCAGATCCTTGACTACTGGAAAATGGTTCAAAGGCCTGATCGTGATCGACTGGTTTGTCGGAAAGTCGGAAACATTAGTTTTGCATGCCAGACCTTCTCTGCCGTTGATCACCATTCCACATGACCCGCACATGTTAACCCGACACGCATATCGGAAAGCCAGAGTGGGATCCTGCTCCTTCTGTAGTCGTATCAGAACATCAAGGATCGTGGTAATAGTTTCATCTTCAATCTTAAGATCGTAACAATCAAAATGCCCGTCTCCGCCCTGGGTCGGATCATACCGGTAGACTTGTATCTTACGCATGTTCTCTCGTATTTTCGCCATGAGAGATCTCCTTATCTGAGAGCTTTAAACCTCATGCATTTAGTAGATAGACAGCCAGATCAGGGCCATGACAACCAGGCCCAGACCTGTCAGCCCCCAGACCAGGGTTCGCTGATATTTAACGTTCACCAGATTGAAGTCGAGAAGGATCACGCGAAGTCCCAGAGTGGCGTGGAAAGTGACTGCCAGAAGCAGCAGGAACTGAAGCCATGGCTTATAGGTCAGGGTTATGTGAAGAGCCAAAAGAAATACAATGGCAATGGCCGAGATACGCTGCCACATCCAGGCCCACATTCCCACAAACATATTCCTGTGCCGATTCGGATCAAATTCTCCCCACTGGAGCGGTTTCCTGTAGTTGATGGTCATCTTGTCTTCCATAAGTCTCGTCCTCTTTTCAATGATGAATGGGCTATGTCTCGATTCAGATTCTATTTCTTGTAACTACGGCATTCCGCAAGAGTCTTGTATTTGAATACAACAGGTTCCGAAACAAGTACGGGCCTGCTGTCTGTGCCACGCGTCAGAAAGCTGTTGAAAAGGCCGTTTTCATCATCCTGTTCCGGGAAATCAATGCGGTAATGGGCTGCCCGGGACTCTTTTCTGGCCAGGGCCGAGGCCACTACCATGTCGGATACATCCAGCATGTTCATGAAATCGATAAAGATGTTCCACGGCATGTTATAGGCTTTAGTTCCAGATACCTTTATGCTTTTCGCCTCATCCCGGATAGAATCGATGATTTCAACGGCACTGTTCATGTCTTTTCCGTTACGGACAACACCTACGTTGATCCAGTTGCATTCCTGCAGTTCGGCACGGAGGCAGAATGGGTCTTTCCCGGTGGTCCGTTCAAATGGGGCCAGGAATTTCGCCATCAATTCCTTGACTAAACCTGGAGCCGTCTCTGACGGCCGGCTGTCATTGTCATTCATGAATCTGGCCAAAGCTTTTCCTGCCTGTCGGCCGTAAACGCTCGACTCACAGATACCGTTTCCGCCCAGACGGTTGCCGCCGTGAACGCCTCCGGCGTCTTCGCCGGCAACAAACAGTCTCTCCAGCGAGGCCTTGCCATGTATGTCGATCAAGGCTCCTCCCATGCAAAAATGAGCAGATGGCGAAACCGGAACAGGACCGCGGGCAAGATCATACCCGAACTGCCGACAGCGGCTGCACATGCCTGGAAAATTCTTTTCCACAAAGTCGGCTCCCAGATGTGAGGCGTCAATGCGAACAGCTCCTTCCTCACACTGGCGTCCTGCAAGCATCTCCAGAAAGGCGGAACGGCTTACAACGTCCCGTGTTGCCCGCTCCGCAACATCCGGAGCATACCGTTTCATATACCTTTCGCCGTTACCGTTATAAAGATAGGCGCCGGACCCCCTAAGTCCTTCCTCAAGGAGGGAACCCGCGACAACACTGCCAGGTATGATCAGGCCGGTGGGATGGAATTGAACCATTTCCATATCCCTCATGACCGCGCCTGCCCTGTAAAGCATTCCAAGACCATCCACTGACTTTTCTGGTCCTGGAGCATGAAAGCGGTACTGGGTGGGGCCGCCGCCTGTGGCAACCAGGGTTGCCGATGCTTCTGCTACGACAAAGCTCCCCTGTCTGATATCCAGCAGCAGCGCACCTGTCACCTCCTTGCCAGATCTGTCCTTCAGGAGGTCCACAGCGCGACACTCCTCAAGGACCCGGATTTTTCTCTTCATGATCTGCTCGGTCAAGCGGCTGATAATTTCGATGCCGGTCAAATCTCCTTTATGAACAGTGCGGTCATAGGATTGACCTGCAAACGCTTTTTGATGAATCGTGCCATCCGGATTACGGTCGAAAAAACACCCAAAACGGGTCTCCATTTCCTTGATGGTTGGAGTCGCCTCCTCCACAAGGGTTTTAGCAAGATCTTGGTTGTTGACATACTGACCGCCCTTGAGGGTATCCATCAGGTGCTTGTCGTGGGAATCTGCATCATTCAACACAACGTTGAAACCGCCCTGGACCATTCTGCTGCAGCCGCCTTTTCCTTTCAGCGCCTTGGTTACAATCAGGATGTCAAGATCCGGGTTGGCATCATGGGCGTACAGGGCTGCGAGCTGACCTGCTGCGCCCATACCAATAATTAAAATATCCGCTTTAATTGTTTTAGGATTCATACTCTCACCTTGTCAAAGATTAGTGCCGAGTTCGTTGTTTGCTTATTGTTATAGCAATATGGATGCCGAAATTCATTGTTGTTATAACTATCTGCATTAATGTTATTATTTAATTTTTTCAAAATTTACATCGAGCCCAAAGCCCAAAAACAAGCCCGTTATTGGGTTTCTATGCCCAAAGTCAAGCCCAAATTTGGGCTTGACTTTTCATCGGATCATGGTATGATTTCATTCGGACAAATACGATTCGGGTAAACGGTGGCTTGAAATGTCAATGCAGGTGGGAGACAATCAACAGACATAATTTCCTCGAAGGAAACGTTTTCTGATAAATCGATGACGTGGGGTAGAGTAGATGCATTGGAGTTTGACAACACGATACAAAATATTGCTGGAAATTAACAACGCAGTGATTGCAAATACTTCTAAAGAAGGATTTTTTAAAGCGCTATCCGGGGAATTGAGAAAGCACTTTTATTTTGATCGCCTGAGTATTTTTCTATACGACGAGGACAAGCAGTCATTGAGTCATTTTACCTCAGCCGAGGGCATACAGCCGGATGGTTTTGCGGTGCAAGAACGCGCATTGGCCAGCGGAGCTGTAGCCAATATGGTGATCCAGTCACGAAAACCAATTGTCATTGACGACTTATCCAAATATTCCAATCACAAATCCATCGGGGCGATGGTAAAAGCTGGCTTGAAATCAACCATGGCATTCCCTTTGATCGTACAGAATCGAATTCTGGGTACACTTCATCTGTCATTCAAACGCACACCAAGTTATCTTTCTGAATTGTCCGAACTGTTTCTCGATGTATCGAAACAAATTGCCATTGCAGTCGGCAATATGATTTCTTACTCTCAACTGTTAAAAGATAAACAGAACCTTGAACGTGAAAAGAAATACCTCATGAGTACGTCGGAGGATTATCAGCCAACTAATTTTTTGTACGTATCCACCGCCATGAAAGAGATTATGCAGTTGGTGGAAAGCGTGGCTGAAATCGACGTGTCTATACTTATCACCGGTGAAACAGGAACTGGAAAAGATTTTATTGCACGCTACATTCATCTGATAAGCCATAGGAAGGATCATCTTTTTATCAAAGTAAACTGCCCTGCTCTGACGGCTACTCTTTTTGAGAGTGAACTCTTCGGTCATGTTAAAGGTGCTTTTACCGGAGCTGATACCAACAGAACAGGACGATTTGAATTGGCCGACAAAGGGACTTTATTTTTAGATGAAATCGCCGAACTACCTGCCAGTTTGAAGGCCAAACTACTACAAGTGCTTCAAGAACATAAGTTTGATCGCGTGGGCGACAGCCGACCAGTCAAAGCCAATTTCAGATTGATCTCTGCCACTAACAGAAATCTGTCTGAATTAATCAAAACTGGCGCTTTTCGGCAAGACCTGCTCTATCGATTAAATATATTTCATATTCATGTTCCTCCTTTACGAGAACGAAAAGAAGACATTGTCTATTTAATGAACGAAATTAACAAGCTCCAGGCCAAAGAGATGAATAGACCGCTGCCGAAATATACCGAGTCAGCCATCAATTTCTTGTGTGACTATCACTGGCCGGGAAATGTAAGGGAACTCAAAAATCTTATAAAGAGGTTGGTCATTCTCAAACCCGGTGATGTTATAACGATATCAGACCTGGAAAACCTTGTTGGCAATTATGAGCAATTAGAAGCGAAGCCAAGGGATAGAGTTGTAAATTATGCCAAGTCGGAGTACCAATGTATTGAACGTGCCCTTATAGAGAGCAGAGGGGTCGTTGGTGGATCGAACGGTGCTGCAACCCTCTTGGGAATCCCGAAATCAACACTTCAATACCGCCTAAAGAAACATGGTATAAAACCTTCTGACTATATATAATTTCGATACCTCATCAGTGGTTCTCTTCCGCTCATCTTCCCGATACATACCTGCCACGATCCTATGCCGTGACTTTTCCTTAACGCTCCCCACCCTGGCTATTTACCAGCGCAGCTTAAGGTGGTTTGGAACCGGCTCCTGCAAGCCGGCTCCGAGGGGCCGCCCCTCATCTCTTGCGCAGTTACGCGCACATTATAAAACAATGCGCTCGTGGCGCACATTCTTGCATAAAAGTTAACTGCCCCAACATTCAACAATTCAAATTGTATCTGCAAAAGTTCCTCAGAAGAACGTTACAGCAAAAAACAGGATATTGCAAAAAATTCTTATGATTTGATTAGTTTTCTACCGTGTAATGGTATAAAGACATGACTGTTGAGGTAATTTCAAAAGTCTCGAATTGAGCGAATTATTCTTAAAAAAACAGCCTTAATACTAAATAACATATTGATTTAAAAAAGAAAGTGCTCTATTATCTTCTTAGATTTACCAAACCAAGA
>Ga0180009_10004821_pt1 | contig 14723 bp, 7 predicted proteins | sample OS_PC_MetaG_FD_123537 | JGI IMG/M metagenome (GOLD analysis project Ga0180009, IMG submission 123537) | Groundwater microbial communities from the Aspo Hard Rock Laboratory (HRL) deep subsurface site, Sweden - OS_PC_MetaG | ecosystem: Environmental > Aquatic > Deep subsurface > Groundwater...
ACCACCGGGGCGGTCCAAAGCGGCGGCATCCAATTAGTGATTGACTATGACAGTTCCAGAATTCAGATTGTTGACCAGGATAGCGCTCAGGACGGGATTCAAATACAGACCCAGACCAGCAATTTGTATGGATTAACGATTACCAATCAGGTTAACGAAGCCTTAGGAAAGATATTTTTTATGGCCGGAGCTTTGGATTCCGGCTTACAGCCTAAACCGGTAACCGGTGGAGGAGTAGTGGCCACCATCCATTTCAGAACCAAATCTTTAGTGGGCAGAGCAAACTTCAATTTTAAATTCAGCGGTGTTGGGGCAATACCTTGTGACGCTTACCGTTGTACCGGAGCCGGTTGCGACCAGTGCGATTGCGATGTTTTTCTTTACCAGTCCGAGAATGAAGATATCTTAGGCACAGTTGCTAATGGTTATGTTGATATTGCTTATCCGGCAACATCGACTCTGACACCGACCAATACTCCTATTCCGACTAATACTCCGACCAACACCCCTACAGTTAAACCAAGTAGTACTCCAACTAATACTCCCACATCTACGGTTAGGCCCACTAATACACCTACTAACACCCCGACCAACACGCCGAGGCCAACTAACACCTCCACGCCAACTAACACGCCGACAATTCCCCCTCAATGTAATCCGGGACAAACCCAATGTTGTGAATTCCAAAGAGTGATGATTTGCAACTCTATCCTCGGACAATGGGGGCCTTGTCAAGATTGTTCTGACAACATGGTTTGTCTTGGTAATGTCTGTAGGTATCCAACACCGACTCCAACTAACACCCCAAGACCGACTAATACCCCCAGGCCAACACCGACCAATACCCCGACACTCAGGCCAACCAATACGCCGACTATTACGCCTACGATTAGACCGACGAATACTCTAACGCCAAGGCCGACCAATACACCGACCAGTACTCCGAGGCCGACAGCAACTAATACACCTACCAATACTCCGACCAACACGCCAAGACCGACTAATACGCCCACTCCTGGGCCAGGATTGACAGGTGATGTTAACGGCGACGGCCGGGTTGATATTACCGATTTAGTTTTAGTCGGAGCCAACTTTGGCAGTAGTAACCCGGCAGGGGATGCCAATAAAGACGGCATCGTCAATGTGGTTGATTTAGTTTTAGTGGGCGCTAATTTTGGTAGAAGTGTTTAAGTTTTAAAGCAGAATCTTAGCAGGTTGTTTCAACTCTTCAGAGATTATTCTTTGAGTTCTTCGATGATTAAACGGCCTCACCACTCAGGGTAAACTCGAGTGGTGAATATATTGTGATCCTGTAAATCCGATCCTGGATCGTTTTAAGGTTTTCGATCCAGGATCGGAACCACTTGGTTTTAACCACCTGGCATTTGGATTCTGGAGTTCGGACTTATCCCATCTTTATTCTTCGAGCAACGTCGAGAAGAATCTTTCAAAAAATAGTTCTCGATAAACAGGAGTGAGTTGGACTTGGGCCGGGAAGGGTCTTTGTCTTTGACTTACACTTTTTCAATCCGCAAATCTTCGCTTTTAACTATTTTTCCGGCTCCGGTGCTGGTCGTAATTTCCTCCTGCCACTCTTGGGGCCACGATGGAGCGTAAACAACAATTCTGTCTTCTAAAGATAACTTGGCTTCTCGGCGCAAAATTTGGATTTGCCGGATTAATTCTCTGGCGTCCCCTTCTTGTTTTAATTCCGGGGTTAGCTTGCTATCCAATTCCACTTTTAATGCTCCCTTGTCATCTTTAAAAATAACCTCTTTGACATTTAGTTCTTCTTTAATTAACTCAATCAGTTGTTGGCTAAATTTTGTAAATCGAAAATTGAAAATTGAAAATTTGGATAATGGTTGACGGACCTTCAGCTGTTTTTCCTTTCTTAAAGAATGGCCTAAAGCAACCACCCCTCTTGCCAGGGCCATTTGTTTTTCCAAGTTTTTGTTAATTAACCCGGAATTTATTTTAGGCCAATTTTCAAGGTGGACGGAGTCTTTTGGTTGCCGGTCTTCGCTTTTGCCGTGCAATCCCTGCCAAATGGTTTCGGCTAAATAGGGGATAAACGGAGCCAAAATTAGACTTAGGTTTCTTAAAACATAATAAAGAGTCGCTAAACAGGCATTTCTATCATTGGAGTTTCGGTTATTTGGATTAACTCTATCTCTGGATCGGCGGACATACCAGGTTGATAAATCGTTTAAAAACTCCTCGATTTCCTTGATTGCCTCCTGATGGTGATAGCGGTCTAACTTTTTTTTAACAGCCGTTTTGGTTGACTCCAATCGGGAGATGATCCATTTATCGAGTGAACTCGCCCCCGGGGAGTCAAGGCCCACCCCGGGGGTGTTGGTGGTATCAAGTAAGGTTTTAGGTTTAAGGTTTAAGGTTTGGGTGGGTTGAAAACCGTTCAGGCTTGCGTAGGTGACAAAAAAGCGGTAACTGTTCCAGTAGAGAAAAATAAATTGCCTTCTGACCTCGTCGGCAATTTTGTAACCGAAGTTCAAAGTAAGTTCCGGATTCTGCCGCAGGTAAAGCCAGCGCATGGTATCAACCCCCATTTTTTCGGCGGCGTCATCAAACCAGATAGCATTACCTTTGCTTTTGTGCATTTCTTCGCCTTTTTCGTCTTTAACCAAGGCATGACCTAAAAGGGTTTTAAAAGGAGCTTGGTCTTCTAAGGCGGTTGACATGGCGATTAAAGCGTAAAACCAGTTTCTAAACTGTCCCGGGAAGCACTCGGTAACAAAATCAGCAGGATACCATTGGTTGAAGTATTTTTTATCAGTTAAATAACTTAACTGGCCTGTTTCAGGATCAACCAAAGTGGAAAAATTGACAATGCCGGCATCCAGCCAGGGGTTGCCCACATCAGGAATTCTTGAAACTAGTTTGCCGCACTGAGGGCATTTTATTTTAATACCGTCTATTTCTGGTCGGTGAGGGCTGTGTCCGCCGGCTGGCGGATCAAATTCCTGCCAGCCTTCGACGGCCTTTTCTTTAAGCTCTTCTTTGGAGCCGATCACTTCGAAATGACCGCATTGACACTCCCAAACAGGCAAGGCCAGGCCCCAATATCTTTTTTTGGAAATTAGCCAGTCATGCATATTATTCAACCAGTCAAGCTCTCGTTTTAAACCAAAGCCGGGGACCCACTTGATTTTTTTGGCCACTCTAATCATTCTTTGGCGAAGAGTTTTTCCGTCAGTCTTTCGGGGAATGTCCATACCGATGTACCACTCGTCAACTAACCGCCAAACCAATTCGGTATCACATCGCCAGCAAACAGGGTAGGAGTGGGTATAAGGTTTAGTTTTTAAAAGATATTTACCATTATCTTTTTCTTTTAGATAATTAAGAACCAGCTCAGGATGATCTTTGGCGTTTTTGCCGGTTAAAAAGCCGTAGCCTTCAAGATAATTGGCTGATTCGTCAATAACCGGAAAGATAACATCTAACCAGCCTAATTTTTGTTTAGCAAGCTGGTTGTCTTCGGTTCCTGCTCCCGGAACAACATGAACGACCCCCGTTCCTTCATTGTCATTGACTAATTCTTTAGAAAGAACTACAGCGTGAAAGTGGTCACCGGCTTTTTTAGCAACTTCTTGCATGATAGGCAGATCGTCAAAAGGAGCTTGATAGTGGTTGACTCCTTCTTTTTCGATTAACCGGTCTCCGGTGACTATTTTTTCCGCTTTCAGATCAGTACCGAAAACGTCTTTGACCAAATTTTTAGCCAGCCAATATTTGTTCCCTTCAAATTCGACTAAAGCGTAGTTTATTTCAGGACTGACAGCCACTAAAGTATCGGCCGGAATCGTCCAGGGAGTGGTGGTCCAAACTAAGAGGAATTCATTTTTAGAAGTTTTTCCTCCGAGGTGGCCGGAGGACTTCTCGGATGGTGGAATTGGGGCATCCCTAATTACCGGGAATTTCATATAAGCAGATTCGTGGGTTAGATTCCGGTAACCTTCGGTGGCAATTTCGTGTTGGGAGATGGAAGTGCCGCATCGGGGACACCAGGGAACCGAATCATCGCCTTTATAGAGACTGCCTTCGGAATGGCACTTTTTCAAAAAAGCCCAAATCATATAATTATTTTCATCACTCAAAGTGTAGTAAGAATTGTCCCAATCCATGAAGTAACCCAATCTTTTGGATTGTTCCGTTTGGACTCCGGCATACTTTAAAGCCCGATTCTTGCAGTCTTTAATAAATTTGCCAATACCGTATTTTTCAATGTCTTTTTTGCTCTTAAACCCTTTTTCTTTTTCCACTTCAACCTCAATCCACAAACCTTGGCAGTCGAAACCGTTTTGAAACCTTTGGGCAAACCCCTGCATGTTTTTATATCTTTGATAAAGATCTTTTAGAGTTCTGCCCCAAGCGTGATGAACCCCCATCGGGTTATTGGCAGTAATCGGCCCGTCCATAAAAGAAAATCTTTTTTTAGATTGGTTGTTTTTGGTTAAATATTTTTTAACCAGCCCACTTCGATACCACCAGTCCAAAAGCCGGCGCTCATTCTCGACGAAGTCAAAATTCGCCGGAACCGGTTTGAAATTGAAATTTTTCTTTTTCGCCATCTCTTAAAATATTAAATCATAAATCTTAAATGTTAAATAACCCGCAACGAGTAACTGGTAATGGGTAAATAGAAACTCAAATCTCAAAAGTCAAAAGTTTTGACTCATAACTCGTGATGGGTAATAGGTAATAAAAAGTTAAAGCTCAAAACTCGAGGCCACCCAGCTTTAACAATGGGGGAAGGGTCTCTCGTTTCTCCTCGTCATTCTGACCCCCCGTAGGGGGAGAAGAATCCCCATGAAATCGGTAGCTTGCCCATCTCTAAGGGGATCCTTCGTCATCGGAATTCCCCCGTACCAGACGGTACAGGGCTTCGCTCAGGATGACGGAGTTAAATATTTAATGTCAAATGACTAAACAAAAAATCCTTCTTTCGAAGGATTTTTTCAAAAGGGACCCAATCCGCCCGGCTAACAGGGGATTTTGTCCCTAAAGAATAATGATTATGCTTTTTGGTTTCACAATCAACTTATTTATACCAATTTTGGAAAAAATTTGCAAGATCACGAGTTTCGCGTTTGTTGTCATTGCGAGCGAACGCGAAGCAATCTCGTTTTAGACTGCTTCATCGCTGGTGGTTTCTCGCAATGACAATTAGACCAATTAACATCAGCAGCGAAACTTGTGAAGATGTTTTGTCCCGGAATATTTTTGAGGCCAGCTTTAGACAGGTTGGCGATGGTTAAATTCTGCCGAACTTAGGCCTAAATGGAAACGGCAATTGTTTCAAACGCTCTTTTCCGTAGCGGCATAAAAACCAGGTCATCAAGGCGGTGCAAACAGAAGTGAAGGCGATTACCGTTTCCCAGGGAAAGCCTAAAAATAAGATTAGGAAAACAATAAAATTGCCGATCATGTAGCCGCCGTGGAGAGCGAACTCTCTTTGGATGAAAAACAAAAAGCCTTCTTTTTTACCCAAGTTGTAAGTGAGAATAGTGTAAGGCAGGCCGGAAAAAACAGAACTGATATTGAAAACCGGGTCGGAAAGAGCGATTAAAAAAGGGTTTTTAAGGCTTAAGCCTCTGGCGATCCAGACAAAAACCCTGGCAACGTTTCCGGAAGCAAAGGTTTTGATATTAAAATGGTTGATCCTTTTTGATAACCAAATCACGGTGAAAAGGCAGAGAATTGAAGTGAGTGTCGTTAGGCCCCCGATTTTTTCAAAGTTGGGAATAACGGCATAAAGAATCAGCGGCCAGCCGATGCCGTTTAAAGGCAGGCGTAAGCCTTCAAAAAACAGGCCTAAAAATAGTTTCCTGTTTTTAGGCAGGGCCATTTTTTCGTTGATTTCCTTTACCGGAACGGCGGTTTCTTTTCGGTTATATTCATCTAAGAAAATAGGCAGAGAGGAAGCGATCAATAGCAATATCCCGATAGGGAAGAGAACGTCCAAACCCATTGTCTGAGCGATCAATCCGCCGATCAGGGGGGCAGAAATGGTAACTATTCTGGTGATGTTGGAAAGTTTGGCGATTTGTCTGGAGAGTTTTCCTCGCTTGCTTTGGGAGGAAAAAGCGCTGTGGTAGGGAAGCCAATAAAGGGGAACGGTAACCGCCTCAAAAAATGTTGATGCCCAGAACAAGGTTTTGGAAGATTTAGCTAAGGTCAGGAAAACCAGAAATACCGACCGGGTGATGTTTGAAAGTAAGATGGAAATATCCGGCCCGATCCGGCTGATTAGCTTGGCCACTGGTATTGTGGTCAAAACAACGAAGAATTCGACCAAGAAGTAATAGAGAAAAACTACGGCGGCGCTGCCGCTGATCTTAAAAATATAGATGGGAACAAAAATCCCCATCAAGTTAAAAGCCAAATCTCTAACGGCAGTGTTAAGGTAAATGCCCGATAAACCCTTGAGTTTTGGCTGGTAGCTCCACTGGCCCAATTGTAAAAAGCTGTTACTGTGGTTTTCTCCGTTAGCCATAAGATTGTTTTTGAAACTAAGACCAGTTTAGAGAAAAAAGTATCTTTTTGCAAAAGGCGAACCCGGACAATATATCAGGATAATTTGTCAGTGGTGAAAAAATCCCAACATAGCGTCGGGACGGTTTCCTGCAAAACCCTATCGTTCTGCGCCTGGTCGACTTTTGATAGTGCTATAATAAATTAGTGAAGCTGACAACGGTAAAAAGGATCTTGAAAAAGGGCGGTTTTAAAAGAGCTTCCCCCGAAGATAGAGTCAGCGCCGTTCTTCCTAACCTGCAAAGCACCCATGACGCAGTCTTCGTTTTTAGCGGGGAAAAATTTTCAGGGACAGTTAATCTTTATTACTCTTTTATCAATAAAAGAGTAAGTCCTAATGAAAAATTAAAGAACTGTCTTTATCATCCGCCGGTAATAACTCCGGAAACCTCTCTTTTGGAGGCTTCCAGATTAATGGTTGAGTCAAGGGTCTATATTCTGCCGGTGATAGACAAAGGTAAATTTTTAGGGGCAGTTTTTGCCGAAAACATTTTGAATTTAGTGAAAAAATGGGACCTCTTTGATGCCAAAGTTAAACAGGCCCTTTCGCCGAGAAAATTAGTTTTTGTCGATCTTAACGCCTCAGTCAGTCAGGCGTTAAGTTTGATGATTAAAAACGGCATTAACCGGCTTTTGGTGGAAGACAAAAACGGGAGTTTGTTAGGAATTTTAGCCCTTTTCGATTTAAGGAAAGTTTTTACTACTCCCAAGGAAAGGATTTCTTTCTTAACCCGAATACCGATTAAGAAAGAGTTGGCCGGCCAACCGATAAAGAAGTTTTACCGCGGGCTGGTGATTTCCGTTGAAGCCGGTGAATCTTTAAATAAGGCGGTCTCTTTGATGCGCCAAAACAATATCGGCAGTCTGGTTGTTTTTTCGGAAGGACCGCAAAAGAAACCGGTAGGCCTGATCACTTTCAGAGACCTGCTTAAATTTGTTGCCGATTTGGGCAAAAAGAAAGGGGACGTTTCCTTTATCCACCAATTTAATCGCGAGAATCTCAGGTTGGCCAGAGAGAATTCTTTAAAAAGGATGAATAGGCTTTTGCAGAATAACGCTCTTTTGGCCAGCAGGATAAAAAGCATCAGTTTAAATTTAAGGGAAATTGCCAAAGCCCAGCCTCAGGTGCGTCTGCCTTTGATGGAAGCAACGGCGTTAGTCAGGTTTTACCGGGGCAATAAAGTAATTCGGACCAAGGTCCAGGGCAGAAAAGTGGTTTTTATAGTTGATAAAATAATCAACCGGGTAAAAAGTTTAGCCAGGAAACAAAAAAAATAAAAGCGATTAATTGGCGATTGATAGCGTCATCCTGAGGAATCCGCCTCCGCCGGTTGGCGGATGGCGGAGACGAAGGATCCCCGCCCGCAACCCGCCAACAGCTACGTAGTTCTGGGCGGGTAGCGATGGCGGGCACGGCCCATGTGTAGGCAAATTGCTCTATCAAGGGGATTCTTCCCCGTTCGACAAAGCCTCAGGGTCAGGATGACGGGGGGCGAGAATTTTTCTCCTTCGACAAGTTCAACAGTGAGCCCTTCGGCTCACTCAGGGTAAGCTCGCCGAACTGCTCAGGGCCGGAATGACGTTTCCTAACTTTTAACTTGTTGCTTTTAGATTTTATTTTTAAGTTTATGTTTGATACCCACGCTCACCTTAATTTTCCTCAATTGCTTTCAAGGATCGACGAATTAATAAGGGAGAGCAAGAAGGCCGGTTTAACGGGAATTATTATTGCCAGCAGTAACCTTGAAGACAGCAAAAAGGCGGTTGAGCTTGCCGGAAAATATCAAGGATTTTTGTGGGTTTCAATTGGGATTCATCCTCAGAAAACAGATCCGGAAAATACCGATTCTGTTAAGAACCAGCTTTCTCAGCTGGAACAGTTACTCCACCCCCGGGGTGTCGTAGGTACGACACCCCGGGGGTGTCATACCTTGGTAGTGGCAATCGGGGAGACGGGGCTGGATTTCAGCTTGCCTCCGCCCGGGGAAGAACAAAGAGGTAAAAAGGAGCAAGAAGAGTTATTTTTAGGCCAAATTAAGTTAGCTTTGAAATATGACTTGCCTTTAGTTATCCATTCCCGCGAAGCCAGTGATGAGATATTCAAGATTCTTTTTAATTTTGAAAATTGGAAATTGAAAATTGGGAGTTTACCGAGAGGTGTTTTCCACTGTTATTCCGGCGGCAAAAAGCGGATTCAAAAAGTTTTGAATTTGCCCGGAGAATGGTATTTTGGCGTTGACGGCAACCTGACTTATGATCTTGGTTTGCAAAATGTGGTTAAACTGATTCCCAAAGATAGATTGCTTTTGGAAACGGACGCCCCTTTTTTACCTCCAGAGCCTTATCGGGGCCAGATGAATACGCCGGCATATTTACCATTGATTGCCGAAAAAATGGCTGAGGTTTGGCAAATAGATGTTGGCGAAGTAATCGAAAAAACAGTTGAGAACACAAAAAGACTTTTTGGTATTTGAGACTGCCTGAAGTTTTGTGGTTTTAGCCCGTCATCTTGAGGAACTCTGCCCACTCGTCATCCTGAGAAATTCCGATGACGAAGGATCCCCGCCGGAGCGGCAACTTGCGCCCTAATGAGGGGACTCTTCGCTCTGCCCCGTCATCTGGTACAGGGCTCTGCTCAGAATGACGAGGTGTGAATTTGGACGATCCTGGATCGTGATAAACTTAGCTTTCCCTTTGACATCAGACTCGATATTTTGCTATTCTAAAAAAGTTAAAAGTTAAATCCTATTGAAATGGCAGAAACAGGAAGCGTTTTGATAAAGCCACAATTTTTCGGAAGTGTTCATCCTGACCGGCCCGAAGAAGGGCAGATTACTGCTATAGGCAATTTTTTTAATGGGGTTCCCCGACCAACCTTAGCGGAGCGTAGCGAATGGTGTGCTCAAAGAGGAATTCCAAAACCTAACGGAAGGGTATGAAGTGAAAGGTTCAACTTTCCTGCCAGATTTCTTTTACCGCTTCAACTAATTCCGGATAGTTAAACCGGTCTAAGAGCTCCTTTTCCCAGTTTTTGTCATCAATATTTACTGTCGGTTCAACTCCGTGCCCTTCAATCAGCTGGCCGTCTTCTCTTAAAGTAACCCGGTGAACCAAAAAGATGGAATACTCCTCATTGGGATCGATTTGATTTTCCATTTTAAACACTTTTTCGACAGTGCCCCAGCCTTTAGTAGTTCGGCCTACCAAAACGCCGACATTGTACTTTTTTAAAGCGGCGGCCATTACTTCAGCGGACGATTGAGAGCCTTCGTTGATTAAAATAATCACTTTTTTGTACCTGACTAAGCTTGGCATCCAACCGATCTTGGTTTTGTAATCTTCTTTTTCCCCCTGGTGGTAAAACTGGTAGGCGTAAGCGTCGTTGCCGATGAAAGGACCCAAGAAATAGGGCAATCCGTCAATAGCTCCGCCGATATTATCTCTTAAATCAAAAATCAGTGTGTCTAAAACGCTTCCCTGGTCGAATTTTTTAGTGACTCTTTCTAACTCTTCCAAGGTAGTGGGGGAAAACTTTTTCAGGTGAAGATGGAGTATTTCCGGTCGGACAAGCCGATAGTCTATCGTCGGTTCAATTCCGGCAGTATCATAAAGCTCTTTGGCTCCACTGTCGACGAGAACTTTATGGGCCTGGGTTGCTTCCTGGTATTTTTTCTGGCCCTCTTCGGAGGTGTCCTCTTTCAATTCGGTCTCTTTTTCTTTAAAAGCTTTTTCGATTTCTTCTGCCGAAGCCTCTTTGTCTACTCCTAAAGCCTGGTAGTGATCAGCCTCGGTTTTGTTTTGGACATTATTTTTTAAGGCGATTTCGTCTTTTTGAACATAAAGCCGGCTCCGGCCGAAAGGCTCCATATTGGCCAAAACCAAGTCGGCTAAGTTGGCAACAAACTCTTTCCTCTTTTCGTCGGAATCAATTTGTTTATCGATATCTTCAAGAGCATTTTTTAAATTTTCCCGGTCGTTTGTTTTTAAACTTTGCGGCTGGCCGGTTAGTTTTTCAATTCCCAAGACAAAAACCCCGACTAACTTTTGGTCATCTACTTTTTCCCAGTAATTTTCCTTGATTTTGTCATAGACTTCCATCAGGAAAGCGACTCTGGTGTTTTTCTCTTCTTCGGCACTTTTCTGTTGGGATGCCGGCGCTGTTTTGGTTTTAAGAAAGTAACCGCCGCCCGCTCCTATTGCTAAAAAAATTATTGCCACTAAGACGGATTTAAACCAGCGGGGCAGTTTTACTTCAATTTCCATTGTCTAAGCAGTTTAGCACAGCTTGTCAGGGCGGGGAAGATGGTATACTGGAAATTAAAGATGTCGCCGTTTGTCACTGTAAAATTGAGCCCGGAGGGAAATGGTTGAGACAACTTCTGTTCGTCAGGGAATGGTTACTCTGTTGGGGTTTAGGTGTCTTCGTGAGGAAGTGGCGGCTCAAAGGGCAATGCTTCCTCTTTCAAGGGTTGCTACTATCGGTTGGAGAAGGGCTCCTGAAGAGGCGGGAGAAAAGACTTCTAAAGTGTGGGTCAGAGTCCAAATTTATGCTCCTACAGGGGATGAGATAGAGGCTCTTTTGGAAGGGGCCAAAAGAAGGTGCGCTCAGAGATTAGTCAGGGGAGCGAGTAGGGTTTACAGAGGATAATTTTTGAGATGGGAATTGAGACTTTCTCCGTCATCCTGATCTCCCCCAGGGAGAGAAGGATCCCCTTGTTGTAGGTAAATTGCCTCTTTCGTTCTAGGGGGTAGGCAGGTTAACCGGACTCGCTTTCGCTAAAAACTTCGGCGGTGTAGACCATAATTTCCGTTTTCGGATTCTTGTAACAATCACTTAGTAAGCCTGCCTTTTGGGAGCAGAGCTGGGATAAAAATTCTTCCCGATCCCAGCCGGTTTCTGCGGCTACTTGGGGCAGAAAGGTGCCGCCATTTAATCCCTGGCGTAGAACCACGCCGTGCTTGCCCATTTCAATTTTTCTCCAGTCGGATATTTTTTCCGGTTTGGATAAGACGGAAATTTCAATCTCGATCTCTTTTAGTTCTTCAAAACCGACCGCTGAAAATCGATGATCGTTTACCGCCGCGTCAATTACCCTGCTTTGGACTACTTGCCAAAGGGGGTCTTCGGATGGGCTGAATTCGCCGATACAGCCGCGCAGTTGGCCATTTTTGGTTAAGGTGACAAAAGCGCCTAATTTTTCATTTAATTTCGGGTCATCAATTTCATATTTTGGCTTGGTTTTGTCTTTAAGATAACTTTCCAAAGTCTCTCGGGCAATTTTTAAAAGCAGCTCTTTTTGTTTTGAGGTGTATTTGTCTTGGCCGTTAACGATCCCGGATCGTTCAGTTTTTATACTTGACGATCCGGGATCGTAATTGGGCTGGGCCCAAATGATAGCGGCGTAACCGACTACTCGGCCGGGATCGCCGATGTCACTATCGCCGGAATTGGCGTATTTTATTAATTGCCAGCTGGCTTCTTTAACTCCGGGGGATCCGGGGCTAACCCCCGGAGTTTCTTTTGCTAATTTTCGAGCAATCAACATTCCGACAATAACCGCCTTTTCCGCACAAACACAGGTTTCCAAGTTAGGATAACCGACAGACATTTGTTCCTGAATATTTTTTTCAAATTTTTCCGTGTCGCCGGAGAGTATTCCTTCAATTGTTTTTTGGTCCACTTTTTTGGCGGTTTCATCATTGGGGTAATGGGAAAGGTCGGTGCTGATTAAAACTAAAGTTTGGGAATCAAAATTTTCCGAAATTAAACCGGCTAATTTTTCCAAGGTGTTTTTGTTGGCGCTGCCGATTAAAATCGGCACGATTTTAAAATCATTAAGGACTGATTGCAAAAAAGGCAGTTCCACTTCCAAGGAATGCTCCTGGCTGTGGAGCTGGCTGGAAAAAACGATTTTTGCGGTTTGGTCTGTTAATTTCGCGCCGAATTCCAGATCAACTTCGACTTTCCCCAGAGGTGTTTGCCAGAAATCGTTTTGGTCGATAGCGGCGCCTTCAAACCAGCTTTGGTGGGAACTGCCGATTAAAATCACCCGGCTGATTTTTTGGTCTCCGATCGAATTGAATCCGGCGGCGGCGACCGGTCCGGAGTAGTCGTAGCCGGCGTGAGGAACGATCAACAATTTAATCATTTGATCATTGGGCATCTGTCCATTGGCAGATAAAAGATCTTTTATTTGTTTTTGAAGCTCTTTTTTGCCCGCTGGGTAGAATGCGCCGGCGACAGCGGGGGGGCGGCGCACAGACGGTTCTTTTGTTTTCATTTGGTTATCTAATTCTACACCGGTTTTCGGGGCAAGCTGGAAACGGGCCAAAAGAATAATACTCAAGATTAGTAAAACAAGCCCGCTGATTATTATTACATTTTTCACTCTTTAGCTGAATTTTAGCACAAGAGCGTCTTGTTTAAATTTTTACTTTATCCTATAATGGGTAAAATGCCGGTCGGAGCAATTAGAACCAGTGTTTTGGTTAACAAGCGTTCAGGGGAACAAGAAGAGACGAGGGTGTCGGTCGGAATTAAGAGGAGTAGCAACTTGTGATCTTGATCCTAAACTTGCTGAATTTTGCGGTGCGAGAGTTCTTGTAGCAGGAGGAGAAAAAACAGGGTTTACCTGTTTGGCAGCAGTTAGAGGGGTGGGAGGAATTTTTCGCAGAACGGAACTCGGACCATGTGGCAAAGACGGCTCTCTTTTGTTGACAGACAAGCGTTTTGCCCGCTGTGGCCGGTTAAAGTAACGTCAAGAAAAAGTGGCAGTTGTGAATTAAAATTTTGGTGAAAACTATGCTGGAGAAAACGGACAAACCAACTTTAATTACCCCGATGGGGCGGAGTGGCAAAAATTTTTTGGTGGAAAACGGAGGTGCTTGTTGTGACTTACCTCCTGGCCAGGTGAGAAGATGCTCCGACCGGGTAACCGCACTTGGAGGACAATCCTGCTGCCTTGCTGTTGTTTTGGAGGCCGGGAGGTATCCGCAGCGTTTCAGGCTAAAGAGATATTCCAGGAAAGCCTCTTTTGCCTGTTGCCGGCGCAAGACTTAAGTCACCCCTCTTTTTTTAGACTCCTGAAAATTTCTGTTGCCAAAATTGTCCCAGCATCAGTCCCGACGTAATGCCGAGACGGTACAGGGTTCCCGTGTTACCTCAGCACCAGTCCCGCCGCCGCGGGGCGGTGCGGGGCTTCATCTTTTGGGAGAGGGAAGCCACAGGGTTTTAGCCCGTGGAGATTCACTATTTGGTACATGGCGAATAGCCTCTCGGTGAAGGAAGCTCCGAAATTACGTTGCGCTTGAGTTCGCAAACGAAGTGCACCAAGTTAGGGTAAAATAACTATCCTAAGGAGGCGCAAAATGAAAGATTATTGCCATTTGTCTTTAATAGACCGGGAACGACTGTGGCAGTTAAGAGAACAGGGATTAACCTTTCGTCAGATAGGAGATATTCTCAACAGAAATCATACTACCATTTCTCGTGAGTATAGAAACAATACTAAATACGGAAAGAAGTATCTTCCATATTCAGCCAATCAAAAAGCCATTAAGGAATCAATTAAACAAAGAGCAAAAGCCCCGCTTAAAAATCCTTGTGTTTTTCTCTATGTCCGTCAAAAGATCAGAGCAGAGGGCTGGAGTCCGGAAACCATTGCCGGCAGATTGCCATTAGATATTCCCGGCGAGTCAATTCACCACGAAACTATTTATCGTTACATCTACAACCCTAAGAAGACCAGAGAAGATAAACTATGGAAGTATTTAGTTCATCACCGTAAACGGAGATTAAGAAAGAACGGCAGAAAAGTTAAAAGATCATCTAAGATCAAAAATGCCGTATCTATTGAGTTAAGATCAAAAAGAGTTGATCCGAGAACAAGAATCGGCGATTGGGAAACAGACAATATGGAAGGTGTTAAAAAAGATAAATCTGTTTTAACAGCTACCGTAGATAGAGCCTGCCGTAAAACACTAATCAATAAATTAAAGGATCGTAAATCGATTACCAAGATTAAATCCGTGGGAAAACGATTAAATAGATTGCCTAAAAAAGCATTAAAAACAATCACCGCTGATAATGGAGCTGAAAATGCTAAACACGAACAATTAACTAAACAGGTAAATATTCCTGTTTACTTTTGCCATCCATACAGCAG
>Ga0180009_10004822_pt1 | contig 14714 bp, 19 predicted proteins | sample OS_PC_MetaG_FD_123537 | JGI IMG/M metagenome (GOLD analysis project Ga0180009, IMG submission 123537) | Groundwater microbial communities from the Aspo Hard Rock Laboratory (HRL) deep subsurface site, Sweden - OS_PC_MetaG | ecosystem: Environmental > Aquatic > Deep subsurface > Groundwater...
AAAATACAAGGAATCCACCGTGCAGTTGCCGCTGCTGCTGCTGATTACCATAGTCATCATCTACATGGTGTTGGCCGTGCTGTACGAGCACCTCGGTCATCCGCTCACCATCCTGACCGCGCTGCCGCTGGCAGGCTTTGGCGCGCTGCTGGTGCTGCTGCTGATGGACGAGGAACTCAACATCTTCAGCTTCGTCGGCATCATCCTGCTGGTGGGCCTGGTGAAGAAAAACGGCATCATGATGATTGACTTTGCACTGACCCGACAACGTGCCGGGATGAATGCGGAAGACGCCATCGTCGAGGCGTGTCTGGTGCGCCTGCGGCCGATCATGATGACCACCTTTGCCGCGATTTTTGCCACGCTGCCGATTGCCATCGGCTTCGGCGCTGGGGGTGAAGCCCGGCGACCACTCGGCATTGCGGTCGTGGGGGGGTTGCTGTTCTCGCAGCTTTTGACGCTCTACATCACGCCAACTTTCTACGTCAGCATGTCGCGGCTGGAAGCGACATTGATACGCTGGCGCGCGCGCTTTGCCTGATTACATCAGCCAGGCCAGCGCGGCATAGCGTGCCAGCTTGCCGAGCGTTACCAACAGCAAAAATACAGGGACGCTGACGCGCAGCACGCCGGCAACCAGGCACAGCGGGTCGCCCACCACGGGGAGCCAGGCCAGCAGCAGGCTGGGGTAGCCAAAGCGATTAAACCAGCGTTCGGCGCGCGCGATGTGCCGGTCGGCCTTTTCACTGCGAGTCTTTACGGCCTTGCGCCCAAACCGCCCCATGCCATAGGTGATGAGACTGCCGAGCACATTGCCGGCGGTGGCGGTTAGCACGCTGGCAAGCGGGTCGGCGCCCTGATGCAGCCGATACAACAGCAGCGCTTCGGAACCGCCGGGAAACAGGGTGGACGACAGCAGGGCCGAGCCGAATAGCGTCCAGTCGATCAAGTGATTATTTGCAGTTGCCGAGGCGCTTGGCGCTCAGCTTCTGGCTGAATTCGCTCATGCCTTCCACTGCCGGGACAAAGCGCCCGCTCATCAGGATGTCGTAGCCGGTGGCGTGGTGGGTTCCGTTTGAGTGCCCCACCATGCTGCCGCTGCCGGGCATGACGCAAGCAAAATCATGGCTGACCGTATTGCCGCTTTGTTTGAGGTTGCTGATCTTGCAGTCCTTGCTGTTTTCGCTGCTGGCATAGGCCTTGCCATCGACAATGTCCTGGGGCGTGATGCAGTGACGGAAGGACGAAACCGGCATTTTCATCGGCATCCCCTTCAGCTCCATTTGTACGGAAATTTCGTACAGGCCGGGCTGCAGGGTGGGCGCGGCTGCGGCGGCGGGGAGGGGGGGTAGAAACAACAGGGCGGCAGTCAGCAGATAACGCATGGCAGGACTCCTGCAGGTGATTAATCGGCAAAGTGTTGCACAGTAAAGGCATGGAAAAAAGCGATTGATCTTATCAATCGAAATTATCAAAATTATTCGTTGGATTGATGCATTGATGATCTCTAAGATGGCACCTGTCTTGATTGACATTGCAAATCAACTACACAGGAGCGAATCATGCAAAACACGAAGTCACCCACCATCCAGAACCTCGAAGCCGCCTTTGCCGGCGAGTCGATGGCCCACATCAAGTACATGTGGTTTGCCCGCCAGTGCCGCAAGGTCGGCGACGAAGCGACAGCCAAGGTGTTCGAGGACACCGCGGCACAGGAGATATTGCATGCCTTCGGCCATGCCGAGCTTTTGTTCGCCGATGAGACCATGACGCCTTCCAAGTGTCTGCAATACGCCATTGAGGGCGAAACTTACGAATACACCGAGATGTATCCCAAGTTCCGCCACGAGGCGATGCAGGAAGGCCATGACGCAGCGGTCGCCGAGATCGACGAGCAGATTGCTGAATCGAAAGAACACGCCGACATGTTCAAGAGCGTGCTCGAAAAGGCTGCCAAGCGTTTTGCCGCACTGGCCAAGGTTGAAGAAAAGCATGCGAAGCACTACCAGGCGCAACTAGACGCTATTGCGGTCTGACTGATATTTAAACCACATTGAAACGATCGAAAGGAATTACGATGAAAGCATGGCAATGCATTGTTTGCGGGTATGTATACGACGAATCCAAGGGCGATCCCGAACACGGCATCGCACCCGGAACCCGCTGGGAAGACGTGCCGGAAAACTGGGAGTGCCCGGATTGCGGCGTGACGAAAATGGATTTCGAGATGGTTGAAATCGCGGCCTGATATCCCTCTTCACCACGGTGCGCCAGGTGCGTACCGGTTCATTCAAGGAGTGTTTGATGCATCCCATCGTCATTGTGGGTTCCGGGCTTGCCGGCTACACGTTGCTCAAGGAGTTTCGCAAGCGTGACAGCACCACGCCGGTCACGCTGGTGACTGCGGACGACGGCGCGTTCTATTCCAAACCCAATCTGTCGAACGCACTGGCGGCGAATAAGACATCCGAGGATTTGGCGAGTGCCAGCGCTGAAAAAATGGCGACTGACCTGAACGTGACAATCCTGGCACATACACGGGTGAATTCGATCGATACGGCTAAGCAGCATGTATGCATTGATGACGGCGAACTGGACTACAGCACCCTGGTTCTTGCGCTGGGGGCCGATCCGATCCCGCATGGGCTGAGCGGAGAAGGCGCGGCCGCGGTGCTGGCGGTGAACGATCTGACCGATTACGCAGTTTTCCGGGGGGCCATCGGCGGCAAAAGGTACATCACCGTGCTCGGCGGCGGACTGATCGGATGCGAGTTCGCCAATGACCTGGTGCATGCAGGTTTTGCCGTAGACGTGGTACACCTCGGCGCCTGGCCGCTGGAGCGTCTGCTGCCGGTTGAAGCGGGCCAGCGGCTGGCTGACGGGTTGACCTCACTGGGCGTGAACTGGCATTTCGGACACACAGCAAAGCGGGTTGATCCGGTGATCGCAGGTTATCAAGTGGAGTTGGATAACGGCGAGAAGATCGCGGCCGATGTTGTTTTGTCCGCGATCGGTTTACTACCGCGTATTCATCTGGCGCAGGCTGCGGGAATTCCAGTTGGGCGCGGCATCAAGACCAACCACCTGCTCGAAACCGGGGCGTCGAATGTCTATGCCATGGGCGACTGCGCCGAAGTCGACGGGCTCAACCTGCCCTATGTGATGCCGCTGATGGTGCAGGCACGCGCGTTGGCCGCCACGCTCACAGGCACGCCAACGCCGGTGGTCTATCCGCCGATGCCGGTCATCATCAAGACGCCGGCGCACCCTGTTACCGTGTTGCCGCCCAAGATCGGCGCGACCGGTGGCTGGAAAGTGGAATGCAACGACACCGGCGTCTGCGCGTTGCACGTGGATGAAAACGGCGTGCTGCAGGGGTTTGCGCTCACCGGCAGCGAAACCAATCGGCGCGCAGCGCTGGTGAAAGACCTCGCCGGCTGAGTTTTCTGTTGGCTTAGTCAGGGCTGACTGTAATCGATGGCTGCAACGCGTCAATCAGCGGGCAGCTGACCTTGCCCTTGCTGGCTTCGCAGCGGCCGACCAGTTGCGTCAACGCGGTTTCGATGCGCTGCAGGTCGGCCAGCTTTTCCCGCACCATTTCAAGCTTGTGCTCGGCAATCGCCCGGGCCTCCGAACAATGCATGCCGTCATCCAGGTTCAATAATTGCGCGATCTCGTCGAGCGTGAAGCCAATCCGTTGCGCGGCCTTGATGAACAGCACGCGTGCCACATCGGCCTGTGCGTAGTGTCGTATGCCGCCCAGCGGCTTGACCGGCTCGGCCAGCAGGCCGCGGCGCTGATAAAAACGGATCGTTTCGACATTGACGCCCGCTTCGCGTGCCAGTTTGGAAATCGTCAACATTTCGCTTGACTCTGTAGTGGGGTACGGACTTTATGCTACGTCCATCGAGATCATCCGGATAGCTCCATGAACATGAAACCTACTTTATGGGCCAGTGCCGCCGCTGCTATCGGCGCTTCTTTGTGTTGTGTGGCGCCGCTGGTGCTGATTTCACTCGGGCTGGGCGGTGCGTGGATGTCCACGCTCACCGGACTTGAGCCCTATCGCCCCATATTTGTCGTGCTCACACTGGGCTTGCTCGGGCTGGCATGGGTCAAGCTGTACCGACAACCGGTTGCCTGTGAGCCGGGCCGGGCGTGTGCCGATGGCGCGGTGCAGCGGCGTCAGCGTTCTATTTTCTGGATCGTGGCCGCACTGCTACTGCTTCTGCTCACTTTTCCCTGGTATGCATCGCTGTTCTATTAAGGAGGCTGTATGAATCAAGCTATCGTGTTGGCGGCGTTGTTGGCCGCATTTTCCAGCCCGCTGCTGGCGGCGCAAAAGACCGTGACACTGGGCGTTCCCGGCATGACCTGCGGCGCCTGTCCGATCACGGTAAAGAAGGCGATATCAAAAGTGAATGGCGTGAAGCAGACCGAAGTCGATTTCGACAAGCGGCAGGCCGTGGTGACGTATGACGATGCCAAGGCCAGCGCGGACCAGATCATGCGCGCGACGGCCAACGCCGGCTATCCGTCGACGATCAAGGACAGTGCGCAATGAACGAATTCATCCCCGATTCCACCATTACCTGCCCGGAGTGCGGCCACGTCAAAACCGAGACCATGCCCACCGATGCCTGCCAGTGGTTTTATGCGTGTGAGGGGTGTCATGTCGTGCTGAAGCCGAAGCCGGGCGATTGCTGCGTGTACTGTTCCTACGGCACCGTGCCGTGCCCGCCGATTCAGGCCAGCGGCAAACCGGGCGCACAATCAGACGGCTGTTGCGCGGCTTGAATTTACGCCCTCGCGCTTAGCAATTCGGGCAGGGTTCCACCGGCAAGCCGCGTGCAATCCAGCCCGGGCCGGCTGCGCTGCCCACCATCCCTTCCTTGATGTTGTGGACGTTGGTGAAGCCGACTTCTTGCATCACTTTCTGAATTTGCGTGGTGCGATTGCCGGTGCGGCAGATCAGGCCGATCGGCGCATTGGCATCGCCTTTTACTTCCAGCGCGATCTGCCGCAAAAAAGCGATAAGTCCCTCGGGGTGCTCCATGTTGATGCGCTTGGCATCCCTGGCCACGCCGGTCTGCCGCCATTCCTCGGGACGGCGGATGTCGATCAGCGTCATCTTGCCGGACTCAATCAGGGCAAAGGCTTCGGGCGCCGATACATTAGGGCCGGGTTCAGCCGCATAGGCGCCGAGCGATAGCACCATCAGTGTGGCGGCGGTTAAAGCGTAGAGGCGCTGTGCAAACATCAAGACTCCAGAAATGAATTGGCTTGCCCCATAGTTTATCGTGCAGGCGGAACGTACCGTGAAATACCTGCATGGTCAGCGCAGTCAACTTGCGCGAGAATGCCGAATGGATATCTTTCGAATCTTTCATCTGCAATGCGCCCGGCGCCTGCCCACGCTGCCCGAATCCCATCCCTGTTCGCGACTGCACGGTCATTCTTTCAAGGTTGAACTCACCCTCAGCGGCGAGCGCGATCCCAAGCTGGGCTGGGTGCTCGACTTCGCCGACATCGAGGCCGCCTGGCAGCCTCTCCATGCCGCGCTCGATCATCGCACCCTCAACGACATCCCCGGGCTGGAAAATCCCACCAGTGAAAACCTGGCGGTGTGGTTATGGCAACAGCTGCAACCTGCGTTGCCCGGCTTGTCGCAAATCAAGGTAATGGAAACGCACGATTCGGGGTGCGTTTATCGGGGTGAGTCCTGATCAAGCTGTTGGGGGCAACGTGTCAGTGCGCAGCGATGTTTGGCGGTGGGTGTTCAATAAATCGACAGAAATATCCTCAATTTATGATCTTTAGCGCCGTTATGTTGTAAGCAAGCCGCCTCGCTCACACATTTGTATAACAATGCGATAAATGGCTCCTCAACGCGACATTTCTGCTGGATACGGTATTGGCCTGGTTGAACTGGGTCAGTGCAAAGTGCGCCTTGCACTTATTTTGGCGGTGGGCGGCTGGTACCTGTTCTGGCTTCTGTATGCCAAAAGTCACATTGCCATTGAGTTGCTACCCATTCTGGCTGTGTACTTTTCTTATGCGATTTTGCATCTGTATTGGACATACAAAAGTCCCGGCTTCAATCCGTGGCGAATGTATATCGTTACGTTTGCCGATCAGGCGCTCGTCATTTATTTTTTGTTGATGTCTGGTGAACTGGGCAATATTTATGTGTTTGCAAGCCCATGGATATCCATTGGTAATGGACTTCGGTTCGGGCTGAAATGGATGGCCTTGTCGGCGTCCATCGCGATTGTCGGTTTGGTGGTTGCAGGTGTTTTTTCAGAATACTGGCAGCAAAATTTCATTCTTTTGATGGGTTTGTTGATACTCAATGTAAGTGTTCCCGCCTATGTCGCGGTTCTGTTGAGGGGGCTTGAAAAGTCGCGCGCCAAGCTGGCGGGTTATGCCGACAAACTGGAGAAAATGGCCTTGCAGGACGAATTGACCGGGCTGCCCAACCGCACCGCGCTCTACGAAGACCTCAACAAAATTAGCGCTTACGCCGATCGCCATCATTTGGTGATGGCTTTGCTGTACTTCGATCTGGACGGTTTCAAGGTTGTGAATGATACGTATGGGCATACGGTGGGTGATTCTTTGCTCAAAGAAGTTGCCGCGCGGGTCAGGGATATATTACGCGGCGAGGATGTGATCGCTCGTCTGGGTGGCGATGAGTTTGTCGTATTGCTTCAAGCACAGGACTCTGTGGAACGCGCCAGTCTGGTCGCAGACAGAATCCTTCAGGTAGTGTCGGCCATTGATTCCATTCAGGGAAAGCCGATCGAAATAAGCGCCTCTTTGGGTGGGGTCGTTGCAAGTGGACATATTGCCATTCGTTTCAGCGCCGAGCACCTGCTTCATGAGGCCGATGTAAACATGTATCTGGCGAAGAAAGGCGGCAAGAACAGAGTCGTCCTGACTGAACTTGGCCCCGATGCTGATATCGCTTTTGTACCCAAAGGGGCCGAGGCCCACTAGGTCGCCTGGATCGAGGCGGCGGTGAATTGCCACGCTGAAATCCCCCTTCCATTAAACACAGTATGTTTCGCGGTATGAGTCTGGGGTTTCACCGGGCTTTTTTGCACGTCGTGTAAATAGCGCTTGCAATATTCTAATAATCGTTGGAATATGCGTTTCATGGATAAGCGAAAAACCAAAGACCTGCTCTACGAAGAAGTGGCCCGCATCGGCAAGGCGGTCTCCAGCCCCAAGCGGCTGGAGCTGCTGGAAATTCTGGCGCAGGGTGAAAAAACTGTCGAAGCCCTGGCGGTAGAAGCCAGCATCGACATCAAGCTGGCGAGCGCGCATCTCAAGGTGTTGAAGGCGGCGCGGCTGGTGGTGGCGGAGCGCGATGGGCGCTTTATCGCCTACCGCCTGTCTGGTGAAGACGTCAGCGCGCTGTGGGTCACTCTGCGTACGGTGGCCGAAGAACACCTGGTTGAGCTCAAGGTGGCAATGGACGGCATTTTCTCCGCGCCGGAAAAGCTCGACGCCGAAACGCGGCGTTCGCTGATGAGCAAGGCGCGGCGCGGTGATGTCGTGGTGATCGACGTGCGCCCCGCCGCTGAATACGAAAACGGCCATTTGCCGTTTGCGCGTTCGATGCCGTTGGACGAAATCCGCCAGCGCATCAAGGAGCTGCCCGCCGACAAGGACATCGTCGCCTACTGCCGGGGGCCGTTTTGCATGATGTCGGCCGAAGCGGTGGCGCTGTTGAAAGCGCACGGCTACCGCGCACAAAAGATCGCAGACGGCACGGCCGAATGGCAGGCGGCCGGTTTGCCGCTGGCCGAATCCTGACCTCATCCCAACCCATACAACACCCCCATAACAAGGAGATCTTCATGTTTTTCCGTCAACTTCTGGCCAAAGACGCCACCCTGTCCTACTTCTTCGGTTGCGGTTCCTGCCATGTCGGCGTGGCTGTCGATCCGGTGCTCGGCGACGAGCAGTGGTTCATCGACGAGGCGGCCAGACAGGACGTGAAAATCACCCATGTCATCGACACCCACGTGCATGCCGACCACTTTTCCGGCGGCCGCGCGCTGGCGGAAAAAACCGGTGCGCTGTATTGCCTGCACGAATCGAACAGCAGCCGCGTGAAATTTCCTTTCGAACCGCTGAAGGATGACCAGCGCATCGACGTCGGAAATGTCGTCGTCGAGGTGCTGCACACCCCCGGCCATACGCCCGACTCCATCAGTTTGACCGTGGCCGACAAGCGCCGCGCGACGGCTGACGATGCAGCACCGTGGTTTGTGCTCACCGGAGACACGCTGTTTGTCGGCAGTGCAGGGCGCCCCGACCTGGCGGGCAAGGAAGTCGAGATGGCCGGCCTGCTTTACGATACGGTGCATCAGCGGCTGCTTACGCTGGCACCCGAGGTGGAGTTGTATCCCGGCCACACCTCCGGCAGCGCCTGCGGCGCGGGCATGTCGGGCAAGCCCAGCTCGACCATCGGTTTCGAGAAACGCTGGAGCCCTATGCTGTCCATGAATAAGGACGCTTTCATTACCGAACTCACCGGGTCGATTCCGCCGCGTCCTGCGGAAATGGATCGCATGGTTGCATTCAACCTCGGCAATTGATCATGTCTGCATCTCAACTGGTGGCGGATTACCGCTACGGTATCCGCAACAACCTGGCGCAGTTTTCGCATCAGCTGATCCAGGTATTTTTTGTCGGTCTCACTATCGGCATGTTCCGCACCGTGGTGCCGGCGCTCGCCGAAACCGAATTCGGCGTCGCCAAGGGTTCGTTCATGATGCTGATGGCGTTCGTCACCGCGTTCGGCTTCGTCAAGGGCACGCTTAATTTTGTGGCAGGTCGTCTGTCCGAACGCATCGGCCGCAAGAAAGTGCTGTTCATTGGATGGCTGGCGGCGGTGCCAATCCCATTCATGATCATGTATGCGCCAAGCTGGGGCTGGATCGTGGCCGCGACGGTGTTGCTGGGCGTGAACCAGGGGTTGGCGTGGTCGATGACGCAAACTTCAAAACTCGATCTCACCACGGCCGATCAGCGTGGGCTCACCATCGGCATCAACGAGTTCTCCGGCTACTTTGGTGTTGCCGTGGCGGGTGTGATCACCGGTTATCTGGCCACTGCCTATGGCCCACGTGAAGGGCTGATGATTTTTGGTCTGGTGGTGGTGGCACTGGCAGGTTTGTTTACCCTGCTGTGGATAAAAGACACCTTGCCGTGGGCGCTTGCCGAAGGTAAAAAACACGCCGCCGGATTGATGACCGGGCCGACGCCGCGCTATCCCACCAACATCTCCGCGCAGCCCGGCACCTGGGAAGTCTTCACCCTGATGTCATGGCGCGACAAGCGTCTGGCGTCGATCAGCCAGGCCGGTCTGGTGGAAAAATTCGTCGATGCGCTGGTGTGGGTGTTTTTCCCGGTTTACCTCTATCAACACGGTCTTTCTCTCGCCGGCATCGGTTGGGTGGTGGGTGTGTACGGCTTCGTCTGGGGCATCTCGCAATTCATCACCGGCCATTGGTCTGACCGCATAGGGCGCCGCAAGCCCATCGTCTGGGGCATGTGGTTGTGTGGCGCCGGCGTGGCGATGGTGTTGATGGGCGAAGGCGAACTGTGGTGGTCGTTTGCTGCTGCGGTAATGGGCTTTGGCATGGCGCTGCTGTACCCGACCTTGTCTGCCGCCGTGTCCGACATTGCCCACCCCAACTGGCGCGGCTCGGCGATAGGTATTTACCGTTTTTGGCGCGATCTCGGCTACGGCATCGGCGCGCTGTTGCTGGGTGCGGTGGCCGCGCTGTTCGGCGGCATCGAGGCGGGCTTCTGGTTCACCGCCGGCGCCATGTTCGTTTCCGGTCTGATCGTGCTGCTGGTGTGCGAGGAAACCCATCCACGGCTCAACCCAGCAACGGACTAAACAGCCTGTAGCAAGCCCGGGTTACTCAACCCGTATAACTTGTTTTTACAAGCAGTCGTACTTGATTCAATTCGGTAGATGTCGATCCATTTTTCAGGGACGTAGGGTCCACTCGACAAGTCAACGATATGGACAAGTCGGAGAATGCGGCCGCATCAACATAAAGGAAAATGTGTGATCAGATTGCGTACTGCAACAAAACTATTCGTGCTCACGTTGCTTCTTGTTCAGTCGAACATGGCTGCCGCGCGTCCCATGCAAGCCGGTATTCAGCCGCAATTGCAGGAACAGGTCATGCCCTGGGAACTGGCCGTGCAAGCCAAGCTGTTGCCGGCGCTGCAAATTGAAGTATGCAGGAGTTGTAACCTGAGCCGCGAAGAAATTTCCGAGATTGAAAAAGGTTATATGGCGGCTGCACTGGTTGCGGGATATCGAATCGACGTTCTGGCAACAACCGAGGTGCACATTGTCGAGACTGGCATGCAGGAAAACGGGTTACCTTTCGCCAGAGGTGAAACAGCGGGCATGTGGTTCAGAGTGGGGGGTCCAGTTAAGGGCGAATCCCTCTGCAGCGTCGCAGGCCGTCTAACCTTCTTGATCCTGTCTGGCTCCCGGTAATCCCGCTTGTACCGCAGGTTAGCTTCGCCGCACAACCGTGACTTCAAGCAGCTAGCTGAAAGGACGCATCGTCATGGTTGGCGGTATCCTTTGAAGAATATTCCCCGCCTCTCGCCGAAACTCATGGGCCTAGCCTGATGCCAAGCTCATCCCGCCGCAATGTGTTGATTCTGGCTTTCAGCCAGGCCTTGATGCTATCCGCCATTGTCCTGACCATGGCGCTCGCCGCCATCCTCGGCAGCATGCTTGCGCCCGACAAGGGCCTCGCGACGCTTCCCCTCGCGGCCATGGTGATCGGCACCGCCATCGCCTCGCTGCCGGCGGCCATGCTCATGCGCCGATACGGACGCCGTCCGGGCTTTCTGGTTGGCGCATTGTTCGGGATTGGGGGCAGTCTGGTGTGCGCCTTCGCGCTGCATCAGAGTAGTTTTGCTGCCTTCGTCGTCGGGCATTTTCTGCTGGGCAGCTACCAGGGCTTTGCCAATTACTACCGCTTCGCTGCGGTCGAAGCGGCTGGCCCAAATCACGCCAGTCGAGCGATTTCCTGGGTGGTGGCCGGCGGCGTGGTCGCCGCTTTTCTGGGTCCGCAGCTCGGACTATGGGGACGCGACTGGATCGGCGGCCAGCTATTTGTCGGTTCCTATCTGGCGCAGGGGGTGTTGAGCCTCATCGCTTTGATCTTGCTGTCGCGCCTTCATTTACCCCCGATTAAAACTGTGCAGATTGGCATCCCACGTCCTTTGCGCGAAATTCTGCGCCCGCCAGCGGTACGGGTTGCGATCTTTGGCGCAGCCATCGGCTACGCCGTCATGGTCATGGTGATGACCGCGACGCCGCTGGCCATCCTCGGCTGCGGTTTGCCGGAATCGAGTGTGACACCGGTCATACAGTGGCACGTGGTGGGGATGTTCGCGCCATCCTTTTTCACCGGCACCCTGATCAACCGTTACGGCGCGCCGCGCATCATGCAGACCGGATTCATCCTGCTGCTCGGTCATGTGGTGCTGACCCTGTCCGGCGTCGAGTTCCTGCATTTTCTGTCGGCGCTGGTGCTGCTTGGCGTCGGCTGGAATTTCGCCTTCATTGGTGGGACCACGCTCTTGACCCAGGCCTGTCGGCCGGCTGAACAAGTGCGGGTGCAGGCTGTGAACGAGTTTTCAATCTTTGGTCTGGTGGCGCTGGCCACGCTTTCTGCCGGCTGGCTTTACGACCGCTTCGGTTGGGCTACGCTGAATCTCGCCGTGGTGCCCCTCCTGATCGCAGCGCTGGTCGCAACCATCGCCATCGAGCGGCGCTTGCGCAGGGAGGCAGTGGCAGCATGACCCCCGACGACTACGAAGCCTGGTATGCGACCCCGCGCGGGCGCTGGGTCGGCGAAACGGAATACGCACTGGCATCCCGGCAGCTTGCTGCGCAGCCAGGCGATAGCCTGCTCGACGTCGGCTGCGGCACCGGTTGGTTCACCCGTCGCGCAGCGGCTGATGGCTTCAACGCAACCGGACTCGATCCCAACCCGGACTGGCTGCATTACGCGCGCGCGCATAGCGCCCCAAACCTTAAATGGGTTGAAGGCGATGTCCGCGCGCTGCCGTTTGCCGCCAACAGCTTTGATCACGTCCTGTCCATCGCTGCACTCTGCTTTGTGGACGACGAACGGCAGGCCGTGGCTGAATGCGTGCGGGTTGCGAGTAAGCGCGTGTCGATCGGTTGGCTCAACCGGCGCAGCCTGCTGTATTGGCAAAAGGGCAGGGTAGGGGGCAGTGGTGCGTATCGCGGCGCCCGCTGGCGCACCGCTGACGAAGTGCGCGCGCTGTTCGATCATTTGCCGGTGCGCAACCTCACGCTGCATTCGGCGATTTATCTGCCTTCCGGAACCCGCCTGGCACAGGCGCTGGAACCCCGCATTCCCAGCGTGCTGCCGTGGGGCGGCCTGTTGCTGGCAACGGCCGAGAAAATCTGATTCGACATGGGGCAGGAAGGGCGTCACTGCGCGTGTTGCGGCCTCAAGCCGGATCGGAGTGTGTGACCTGTTTTGATTGGGTAGCACAAGCCGTCACAATCACCCGTCGCGACGGTGGCACATCGTATAATTTGGCCACAAATACGCGATGGACGCACCCAGGATGACAACACCCTTCATGTTCGATCACGAAGATCGACTCGGTTCGCTTCACCAGAGCATCAGCCTTGCGGACAAGGTGCAAGCGATTCACGTAGCGCTCAGGGCGCGCTTTGCCTTCATTCAACGCATTGCGGCGGCGGTCTACGATCCGGGGACGGATACGCTCAAGACCTTCCTGTATTCCGGCGAGAATGGCCCTCCGCTGACGCATTATTCGATCCGACTCTCGGATGCCCCATCCCTGATGGATATTGTCGAGAAAGGCCGCCCCCGTGTCGTCAACGACCTGAATGTTTTTTCCGGGGGGGCGCACGAACATACCCGGCGCGTGGCCGCTGCGGGCTATCTCTCCAGTTACACCATGCCCATGTACCACCAAAGGCGGCTGTTCGGCTTTCTGTTTTTTAATGCCTACGATGCGGACTGTTTCGGCGAGGAAGTGCTTTGTCAGATCGACCCCTTTGGGCATCTGATCGCGCTCAGCATCATCAACGACCTGACCACCATGCACACGCTGCTCGCATCGGTAAAAACCGCGCGCGACATGGCCCATGCGCGGGATGGCGAAACCGGTTCGCACCTCGACCGCATGTCGCGCTTTGCCCGTGTCATTGCGCAATCGGTTGCGGACCGCTATGAATTGACGGATGAGGTGATCGAGAAAATCTTTATTTTCTCGCCGCTGCACGACATCGGAAAAATTGCCATTCCGGATCGCGTCCTGTTGAAGCCCGGCAAGCTCGATGCGGAGGAAGAAGCGTTGATGCGGACGCACCCCATCCGCGGGCGCGAAATGATCGACCAGATGCTGGCTCACCTGGAGCTGGAGACAGTGCAGGGGATCGACATCCTGCGCAACATCGCCCTGTTCCACCACGAGTCCATCGACGGTACGGGCTACCCGGACGGGCGCATCGGCGAGAACATTCCAATCGAGGCGCGCATCGTCGCTGTGGCCGATATTTTCGATGCGCTCACCAGCCGGCGGCCCTACAAGCCCGCGTGGAGCAACGACGATGCTTTTGTTCTGCTACGCCAGCTCGCGGGCACCAAACTGGACCCGCACTGCGTGAACGCGCTGATCGATAACCGGGACAAGCTCGAGGAAATCCAGCAGTTGTTCCAGGAAAACGTGATCGGCTGAGCACGGCGCCTGGTGTCGTCAATCAGGGCGACTCGGCAGGTGAGTCCGGCCCGGGTTCTTCAGCCGCCGGAATCTGCGTCGCAAGAATCTTGTCGATGCGCTTGCCGTCCAGATCCACCACTTCAAATTGCCAGTTTCTCCAGGTCAACACGTCACCGGTTTGCGGCAGCTGCCCAGCCAGCCACATCACCAGCCCCCCCAGCGTGTGATACCGCCCTTTGCCTTCTTCAGGCAGGGTTTTCAAGCCGAGCCGATCCTCGAGTTCTGGAATCGGGATCAGGCCGTCAAGAAACCACGACCCATCAGCGCGTTGCACCGCCCAAGCCTCTTCCAGATTGCGCGGGGTGAATTCACCGGTCAAGGCTTCCAGCACATTTTGCGGTGTGACCAGACCGTCGACTTCGCCGTATTCATCAACAACCAGCACCATGTGCGCATCAGACGCGCGAAAGTGTTCCAGCAAATCCATGCCGGTGAGGCTCTCCGGCACAAAAGTCGCGGGCATGAGCTGGCTGGTGAAATCCAGCTTGCCACCCGACTGCGTTTGATTGAATAGCCGCTTGACGCTGATGATACCGAGCACGGTATCGAGGCCGTCCCGGCAAACCGGAAACCGTGTATGGTCCGAGTCGGCCACGCGCTTCAGGTTGTCTTCCAGCGACAGCGTGGTGTCGAGATACACAATCTCACTGCGCGGAATCATCAGCGAACTGATCGAGCGGTCATCGAGCCGGAGCACATTGCGCACCATGTCGCGCTCCTGTTGCTCGAACACGCCCGACTCCGATCCTTCCTGCAGCAGCGCGTGGATTTCTTCTTCGATGACATCCGCCTGGCTGGATTGCTGCATGCCCAACAGGTGCAGAACCGAATTGGTCGACACGGTCAGCAGTCGCACAAACGGGCGTGCC
>Ga0180009_10004823_pt1 | contig 14714 bp, 13 predicted proteins | sample OS_PC_MetaG_FD_123537 | JGI IMG/M metagenome (GOLD analysis project Ga0180009, IMG submission 123537) | Groundwater microbial communities from the Aspo Hard Rock Laboratory (HRL) deep subsurface site, Sweden - OS_PC_MetaG | ecosystem: Environmental > Aquatic > Deep subsurface > Groundwater...
GCCTCGTCTCGGATAAGTTCCTCGCCCGTCCCGTACATCTTCTGACAGCGACAGGCTTTTGCCAACGCGGCGCACTGCTCGGGCACCAGATCGGCAACTGCCGTGACCGTTACATTCGGATGATCCTGAAAAGAGAAATCCGCACCGAATCCACATACGCCATAGCCAATGATGCCCACCCGGATCTTGCGATCGGAAAACGGGGCCCACTTCTTCTCGGTGTCCTGATCAGCCAATTCCCTCTCAAGCTCGTCTTGCATCGCGTTATCCCTGTCTCATGTGTTTCGGCCAACGTTGAGTTGTGGGAATTGCACGAAGCGCAGCGTAGTGAAATTCCCACACGAACGATTTGTTAGAGCTGTTAATTTACTCATAACCAGTGGTGTATTCTCTTTTAATATCATCTACGCTTTTACCAAATAACTCAGCAAGAATCCCATGATCAACTTCTACTGTTTTTTTAATGAGTGTTACTAGTTTAGGATTATCTTCAGACGTATAGGTTATTATAGAACCGTAGCGATTGCAGTATTTTTTATCAATTAGTGATTTCCCGACATCAGGAAAATTAACCATAAAGTCATTTAATTCAACGATAAGGTCGTCGGTGAATTTTATAGCTCTCTCCGTTAAATCCATTAAAACAGTAAAATTAGATGCGCCTACACTCGCAATTATTTGTTCGCGTGTAATTTGGGCAAAAGCAAGGCCACTATAATCACTTATTATTTTCTCTTTTATTGGCCTGTCAAGTTCACCTCGTTTTCTCCATAGTTCAATAATAAAATTATAATTCTCTATCATTGATCTAACTCTTGGTAATTGCCGCCATTTTACTTTTTGTGATTCTATATCTTCTCTTTTGGGGATTATAAATGATAGGGTAGCAAGGTCTTTGTCTATATTCTTTGTGCTACTAATTAATGAACGTATTTCCATGGTTCTTTGGAAAGGGTTATTTGTGAGCTTTCCATGATAATTATACTTAATGGCAACCAAGGACTGCATTGCCCCTTCAGCCAATAACATCCAATCATTGATTGTATTGATTCTTTCCTTTTGAATTTGCGAGTTATCTTGATACCTTAATGTGAGGTAGGCAACACCAGCACCTAGCATGGACGAAAATAAACCACTAGCAAGCGGAAACATATAATCCTTAAAAGGATTTGATTCCACCTGCAGGCTTTCAATGGCTTTTACTAAAGCTGTAATTTCCTGTTCCATATGATTTGTAGAGCTCTAATATTATATTAGACATAGTTACGGTTAATGCAGGGAATTTTGAAATTCTGCATAATAAACTTCCGTTTTGGATATCCCGCCAGAATCACTGGTGGTTTGTGCTGGTAAGATAGAAAGAGATAGGATGGCAACGGCTGGAAGTATTGCATCATCCTGACAAGCAGAGTGTAGCAACATGGTGTGGCGTTGTACAAGGAAATTAATCAGCAGGCAGTGGTGGGAGCAGGGGCTTTCCCGGAGGGTTTAAACCGCTCCCTCCACTACCGCGTTTCAATCCCCTTTTCGCGCAGATGCGTCTTCACCGCGCTGATGGGCACCTCCTGCCGGAGAAACAAGGGACACTCCCCAATTAAATTTGATTCATTCATTTCAGCACTTCCCAGTGGCCACCCTTGGCAGGACCGACACGGCGCAACCGGCCTTTTTCTTGGAGCTTTTGCAGATTTCGCTCAATGGAGCGGCTGGTGACGCCAATCTGCTTGGCGAGTTCGGCAATGGTCAGCAAATTATTTTGACCCAGCGCCGCGACAATTTTCTCCGACGTTTTCTCCGACGTTTTCTCCGACGGTTTCATGAGTGCTTCGGTCATGGTGTCCTGCAAGGCGTGCAGCATGAACTCGATGAACGGGGTTGAATCCGCCAACTTGTCTGCCTCGGCCAGGGCTTGATAATAGGCGGTCTGGCGTATCCGGACTACCGACTCCACCGGCAGATAAGCCAGCATCGGTTGCCATTGGCTCAAGAGCAATGTTTGCCAGAGACGCCCCATGCGGCCGTTGCCATCACCAAAGGGATGGATAAACTCAAACTCGTAATGAAACACGCAACTGGCAATCAGGGGATGGACCGGGGCTGAGGCCAGCCAGGCCAGCAAGTCCGCCACCTGCCCCGATACCCGCTCGGCAGGAGGGGCCATATGGACAAGAGCGCCCTGGTCATTGTAGATGCCCACCCCGCCCCGGCGGAAAGAGCCTGCCTCATCCACCAACCCGGCCATCAGCAAACCATGGGCCGTCAAAAGGTCGGCCAGGGAATGCGGTTGCCAACGGGGTAACTGTTCATAGGCACCAAAGGCGTTCTTCACCTCCTGAATTTCACGGGGCAACCCCAGCACCTGTTTGCCGTCCAGTACGGCGGTCACCTGCTCTATACTCAGGGTGTTGTTTTCGATGGCCAGCGAGGCTTGAATGGTGCGGATGCGGTTGTTGCGCCGTAGCTGCGGAGATAAGGCATGATCAGTTGAGACCGACCAGCGGGTGATCAGCTCGACGATCTCGGCGACCCTTTGCAGGATGGTCGGCGTGATGGTGTAGGGTGGCTGATAGGTCATGCGTTGGTCGCCTCGAGAAATAAGGAGAGGGGAAAGCCGAATTCGGATGAACACCATCAGGTTTTTTTGTGACTGATTTACACCTGTACGACATTATTGAACAGGATATGGAACGCTGAAGAAAAAGTAAAGCGAAGTTCCGGTTTGGCTTATCCTGCTCATTGCCATCAATCGCCCATTCAGAGGGGAGGCTACCGCGTTTCAATCCCCTTGGTGCGCAGATGCGCCTTCACCGCGCTGATGGGCACTTCCTGCCGGTGAAAGATTCCTGCCGCCAGGGCTGCCTCGGCTCCGGTTTCCTCGAACACCTCGGAGAAATGCTCCACCTTGCCCGCCCCGCTTGAGGCGATGACCGGGATGGAGACCGCTGAGCGCACCTGATTGATCAGCTCCAGGTCAAAGCCCGAATTGGTGCCGTCCTTGTCGATGCAGTTTAATAGTATCTCCCCGGCACCCAAGGCCTCGCAGGAGGTGGCCAACTCCATGGCGTCCACCTCGCGGCCCTCGCGGCCTCCCTTGATGGTGCACTGATACCAGCAATACTCCTCGCCGTTTGGTCCGGGGAAGTTGGTCTTGATGGTGTGGCGCGGCGTGTCAGCCGGGGATTTTACATATACCCGGCGCGGATCAACGGAGATCACCACGGCCTGGTTGCCGTACACCGCCGAGATCTGCTCAATGGAGCTGGTCCCGGTTTTTGTGCCGGTTTTCAGGTATTCCTCGGCAATGAGCACCGCATCGCTGCCGATGGAGATCTTGTCGGCTCCGGAGCGGAAGTATTCCGAGGCCACGTCCAGGGCCGAGTAGTGTTTGCCGGTGGAGTCGGTGAATTCGCGGATGCCGCCGCCGATGGTGAGCGGCACGAAGACCTGCTCCGAGGTGCGCTGCAGGACCTCGAGCATGGGCTGGTCCTTCATGGGGAAGTCGCGGAAGCCGGTGATGTTCAAGAAGGTGATCTCGTCGGCGCCTTCCTCGTAGTAGCGGCGGGCCAGTTCCACCGGCTTGCCGAGGTTGCGCACCTCGCCCTTGTCGCGCACATCGTACTGGTCGCCCTTGGTCACCACCAGATCGCCGTTGTCGTTGCTGCGCACATCAAGGCAGGCGATGATCCGCTTGGCGATCTGTGTTTCCGTTGTGGTGGTCGGCGCAGGGGTAGCCGCTGCGGAAAGTTCCGTGGCTTCGAGAAAATTCTTCAGGATCGCCAGCCCGGCTGCGCCGCTTTTTTCCGGGTGGAACTGGCAGGCCGCCACATTGCCCTTCTGCACCGAGCTGATGAATTCCTCGCCGTAGTTGGTGGTGGTCAGCACCCACTCCTCGTTTCCGGCTTCCATGCCGGCCCGGTAGGAGTGAACAAAATAGAGTTTTTCGTCCCTGAAACCGGCCAGGAGCGGGGAGGATTTTTTGATCCTGATGCCGTTCCAGCCGATCTGGGGAACCGAGAGGGTTTTTTCGGTGAACCGTCTGACCTGGCCTTTGATGATTCCAAGCCCGGCCACGCCCAAGGCCTCCTCGCTCCCCTCGAACAGAGTTTGCAGCCCCAGGCAGATGCCCAGAAATGGCCGGTCCGCCCGGAGGTATTCCAAAAGGGGCTCGACAAAGCCGCACTGGTGCAAGCGCTGCATGGCGCTGCCAAAGCTGCCGACCCCGGGGAAGATCAATTTTTCCGCGGCCAGGATATCCGCCGGAGTCTTTGCGTCGGTAACGGTGAAGCCGAGTTTTTTGATGGCGTTACGGACGCTGCGGACATTGCCGGCGCCGTAATCGAGAAGAGTTATGTTCATTGCGGTTCCTATGAAAAAGCGGGGATGCGTCCCCGGAAGCGAAAAGGAAAGACGCTATATTAGACGATTAGCGCCGAGTGGACAATGGAGAATTTTCCCTGTGCGGCCTGCGTGTAATGCTTGCCATAATGCACGGAAAAAGGCATGATGATTTGTATGAGTCGTGCCGCTCCCATGGCATTGCTGTCCGTCAGTCGCGGTGCGCACATAATCTTAACCATCTAGGAGCGCCAATCATGAGTAAAGCCAAGGACACCCAGAAAGCAGTGAAGAAGGAACCCGCTAAAACCGCGAAAGAGAAGAAGGCAGCCAAGCAGGCCAAGAAAAGCGAAAAGACCAAATTCACCCCGCAATGATGGGCCCCAGCGGTCGTTGAATTTTTTTGATTCCCTCGAACTCCGGCCGGCAAGTTGGAACAACGGGGCAACCGGTTGATTGTGCGTGTTTTGTGCCAATGCCTTGCATGTGGATAAGTCATTCCGGCGGAAGCCGGAATCCAGAGAAATTAGCTGCCGTGCCTGGATTCCGGCTTCCGCCGGAATGACGAAAAAAACCGCCTGAAGAGGAATGGGTATCAGAAATCTTTTTGTTTTTTTGATCCTTTGGGAATTGGTGTGCAGGCGGTTGCGGCGGAAGCCCGGCCGCCTTTTTTGCGTGCGGTTTTCTGATTATTCGGGCCGGATTTCCTGTTTGAGCAGACAGCAGGAAATCCTGTGGCGCGGGCTACCGTCCGGGTTGTACTCGATGTTACCGGGCTGCAACAGTTTGTTCATCACGCAGCCCTCTGGGATGTTCAGTGAGAAAAGCTTTTTCTCGCTGATTCCGCTGTTCTCGACAAGGCAGTTGTCTTCAATGCGGAAGGTGTGCAGGGGGAAATCCTCGCACAGCGGACAGAGGTAGACCCTCCCGTTGGGGAAGATGAAATAATTCTCCGCCACATTTCCCGCGCACTGAAACTCCTCCTCCGATTCCAGAAAAACCTTGGGATAGATCACGTGTATTCCCCTTCGGGCTGCATCCTCCGCCACCCTGGGGATTACGGTCAGCCATTCTTCCGGGGTGACCTGGAGCCGGGTCTCATGTTCGCTTGCCGATTTGCCGCGTAACCCGATAACCTGAATAAAAAACCGCTTACATCCCAACCGCTCCAAAAGTTCTGGCATCTCGTGGAGATGTTCGATATTCAACCGGCTCACCGTGTAAATCACGCTGACCTCAAAGCCGAGGGCAATGGCCTTTTGCAGGTTGGCTGTGCAGGTGGCAAAAACCCCTTCGCCGCGCAACGCATCGTTGATCTCGGGATTTGGTCCGTCCAGGCTGAAGCTGAGTACTGCTTCGCTGGGCTTGAGCCTGTTGAGCAAATCGTGGTGCAGATAGCCGTTTGAGTCCACGGTGATGGTTTTGTAGCCAAGGTTTCTGGCATAACGGATGCCGTGGACCAGATCCGGATGCAGGGTCGGTTCGCCGCCCAGGAAGATGACGTTGCTTTCCTTGCTGGGATCATAAAACAGGGAGAGCCATTGCTCCATGGTTTCGCGGGAAACAGTGGCGGTGCCGTGTTGGTCCGGGTTGATGTAGCAATGTTTGCACGCGAGATTGCAGGCGGTCAGGATATGGAAGAAGATGTTGCGCTCGTGGGGCTTGAAGTGCAGGGTTTTGGCGACAGGCTGGTTCATGGCGCGACTGCTCAGGGTTGGGCCAGGGTGTATTCTGCCAGCAGGCTGTCCTGCCAGTAGTTGTTTTCCGTGCTGGTGAAAAAGGTTTTGAAAAGAGTCAAGCTTTCCTGTCGCAGAATATTGGGCAGAATGCGCACTTCAGTCTCCATGCCTTGGTACAGAGGGGTGAGGTGGGCAAGCTGCAAGGATGTGCCGCCGCCCATGGCGTCCTCATAGGCATAGACAAAGGTGCGGATGCCGTTGAGCAGCATGGTGGCGTAGCACATGAGGCACGGCTCCATGGTGGAATAGACCGTCAGGGTCTTCCGGTCGATATCCGGCCTGCGGCCAAGCAGGTCGCGGAGTGCGACGATTTCGGCGTGGTCCAGCTCGTTGGCGGTTTCATCCCGGCTGTTTTCGCGTCTGCCCGAGGCCACGGGCTCGTCTTCCGCAACAATGACGGCGCCCACCGGAAATTCGTTGTTGTTCAAAGCCAGTTGCGCCTGTTGCAGGGCAAGGCGCATGAATGTCTCGTGATGCATGAGAAACCTTTAAGTAAGAGATGCTTTGTATTACCAGCCCGTCTGGAAGCCGTCAAGGCGGAAAACTGCTGAGGGAAAGGGTAGGGAATGGTTGAAAAACGCAGAAAAATACAGTATTGAATGCGGCTGTATATCCCCAAAAATAAGGAGAACATAATGAGCGCGGAAGAGACGCAGTGCATTCCCTATGAAGTGGCCAAGAAGTTGGTTGGGGCAGTGATGGAGGAGGAACATCTCCAGGAAACCAACCGGCGGGTGTTGACCGTATATGGTACTAACGATCAGGAAATATGCTGGTTTGATGCCGAAGATATTTTTGCCGAAATGGCAGCCAGCGAGGGTGGAATTCCCAAAAATGAAGACGATATGAAAGCCAAAGCCGTGGAACTGGTCCTGCATCAGATTCCGAAATGGGCGGTTGAGGACCTGCTCGTCAGAATGGGTCTGGAAAAGAAGTAAGGGTTTCTTTGCGAACAAGCGTTAGGGTTGCAGGTCGCAAAAAAAGGTGCTCCGACAGGCTCAGCACGAACGGAACATCAATGCATTACGACAATATCCGTTCGTGCTGAGCCCTTCGACAAACTCAGGAGAGCCCTGTCGAAACACAGTCCGGAATATCAATACGTTACGACAATATCCGTTCGTGCTGAGCCTGTCGGAGCACAGTCCGGAACATCAATACGTTACGGTAACATCCGTTCATGCTGAGCCTGTCGAAGCACAGTCCGGAACATTTTTTATCTTCACAACTTTATCATCCCGCAAGGCAAGAAGAAAATATCCGCTCTTCTGTCCTTCTTTTATTCCACCCCATGGGGCATGGGCGGGATTTCCTCGCCGCCCAGCACATAGCCGCCGTCCATCCGTAACACCGCGCCTGTCATGTAAGTGGCGTCCTGCAGCAGAAAGAAAATTGCTGCAACGATTTCCTCGATCCTTCCTGTCCGTTTCAGCAGGATATGATTGCGGATGGCATCCTGCTGCTCAGCATTGAGCAGGTCCCAGCCCCGGGTCTGCTCCGCATGTCTGGTTTCAAAAAACCCCAGCATCAATTCATTAACCCGCACTGCGGGTGCGCCTTGCCTGGCCCATGTCTCCGTAAAGGAGGATATGGCGCGATTGGCTGCGCTGTATCCGTCGTTGAAGATGAGTCCTGCCGGACCGGAACGGCCGACAATGCCGGCAATGGAAGAAAGGGTGATTACTGCGGCCTCCGGGTTTTTCTGCAAAAGGGGCAGGGCGGAGCGCATGACCCACCACTTGGCCCGCAGGGTAGTGGCCATTTCCAGTTCCCACTGCTCCGGGGTGTAGGCGCCGTGGACAATCGGCATGCCGCCGCGCTCGATATTGTTGATCAGGATGTGGAGAGTGGTGTATCGCGCCCGGATGGTGGAGAAAAGTTCCTGGATGGCGGCAGGATCGCGCAGATCGACTTTGATCGCCAGGTGCTTGCTGCCGATGGCGCCAAGCTCCGCCTGCATGCGGGCTGCTTCGTCGGGCCAGTCATAATGGGTGAGGATAACCGTGGCCCCGGCCTTGGCCAGAGCGATACCAACGGCTTTGCCGATCCCCTTGGCCCCTCCGAGAACAAGGGCAGTCTTACCTTGAAGTTTCATCCGATCCTCAAGCCTGTGTCTGTTGTCGGAAACGTTATTTTTTCTTGTCGGAGCCGGTGTTTTTGGGCGATGGCGCCGGAGATTTTTTCGCTTTTTCTTTATTGGCAGGGCTTGCAGGTTTCTTTACCTTTGCCGGTGAAGCAGAAACCCGTTTTTTAGATTTTTCCGGACGTTTTTCTTTTTTAGAACTGCTGGATTTTTTTTTCTTTTTTCTCTGGGTGTCGGACGGCTCCATGTGTATGGAAAACAAGTTGACGCTGGCCCCGGCCTGGGCCAAATGCAGTGGTTCATCGCTCAACTTGTAGGCAGTCGTCTGGGAAGGTATTCTCAGGCGTTGTCCCAGGGAAAGCCTTTCGTACTGGAGATTGTTTGCCTTGAGCAGGGTGGTTTTGCTCAATTTGTATTTCCGGCTGATGGTGGTCAGGGTTTCTCCGCGCTTGACCACGTGGTCATCAAACTCGATTACTTTGACCGAACGGACCTTGGGAAGGTTTTTGATCACCAGATCCTTCTTGCCGGTCGGCACCCGTAACGGATAATCCGCTTCAGATGGCGGGGTGATGGCTTTGGACAGGTGCCGGTTGAGGGCGAGAATCTCCTCGTCGGGAAGACCGCAGGCCACGGCAACCGCCTTAAGCGAGGTCCCGCGGGGCACATGGACGGTCTCGTAATCAAGCGGCTCCTCATATTCAATGTTGTCAAAGCCGTATTTCTCCGGATCCTTTGCAATCATGATGGCGGCGATGAGCTGCGGGACGTAGAGTTTTGTTTCCGAGTGGATATACTGGCTTTGGGCAATCTCCCAAAAATCGTCGGCATCGGACTGTTTCATGGCCCGCCGGATTCTTCCTTCCCCTGCATTATAGGCGGCGACCGCCAGATGCCACGAATCAAATTCCTTGTACAGATTCGAAAGATAAGCCACTGCCGCTTTGGTCGATTTTACCGGATCGCGCCGCTCGTCGACATAATCGTTGACCGCCAGACCATAGCTGCGTCCGGTGGCACGCATGAATTGCCAGGTCCCAACCGCACTGGCCCGGGAAGAGACCGTGGTGTTGAAGCCGCTTTCAATCATGGGAAGATAGGCCAGGTCCAGAGGCAACCCTGCCTCGGCAAGCTCCTTTTTTATCATGGGCAGATACCGGGCCGAGCGGGCAAGCCAGATGGCAAAGGTCCTGCGGTGGCGGTTCTGGAAATAATTCAGGTAGTACTCGACTTGATCATTGATGGTGATCGGAAAGTCATAGGATTCTGTTTCCTCACCGGTGGTGAGCAATGGAAGCACATCCCAGGCGCTGAGTTGTGCCAGTTCACTTATCTCCGGGCTCACCGCAAGTTTGAGCGCTTGCGGATCCGCTTCTTCCGCTTCCGGGAGAGGCTTTTTTTCAGGGAGGGAGGCGTTTTCTTGCTTCAAGGAATATGAGGCGGTTTTCTGTTCCTTCGGCCGGGATATGGTTTCCGGTCCGATTGCTGTAACGCCGGAATTTTCGAGTGGAGCGCAGGCAGTGATGCCGCCCAAGCTCAGTACTGCAATCGCCAGTATCAGGAAAATTCTGGCAAGGGGATAAGAGAGGAGCCTGAGGATTTTTGAAGAAGTATGCAAACCGTATGTCCCTGCTGCGACAAGTCGTCGTTTAAAAATGGCCATCATATTGAACGCCGATACTGACCGACGAAGCCGCAACAAATGGTGAAAACTAGAATAGTTATCCAGCAACGGCTCCCTAAATTATTTGGCGTCAACCCGCTTGAAGTGCCGGGGGGGAGATAATCGAAAGGTTTCTGCTGACAGGCCAATCCGTCAAGTTTTTCCAGTAAAAACGATCAAAAAACACCCAAATAACGCTCAGGCACTTTTACAGGACAACCCCTCTTCCTGCAATGAAAAAACATGGGATCGCCCAAGGTTTTTCCTGCCTTTGTGTACAATTTCAATCTGTTATCGTGTGTTTGGTTGCTTGATTATAATCGCTGTTTGGTCCTAGACAGGAAAGGAAATGAAGTGCTCGCCTGTCCAAAGAATATTGCAAGTTGGCGACATTTAGGTCGTTCGCCCATGACCCCAATGTCGCACCCTCTTTTCCATTAGAATATAAGCTGTTTTCTCTCTTCAACCGTCTTTTTCCTCTTAATTCTGGGCAGAGAAGAGCGACATTTGTGTCGTAGATCCTGTCTTGCCATCCCGATCAGTCTGTCTAAAATTCCCTTTAATTTTAGTATGATATTGGTTTTTTGAATATTTCTTGGTTAATGGCACCCTATTTGCTCTACAATACACATAAAGATACGTTTCATTAATTATTACTTGAAGTCTTATATGCGAGTGCGACTGGCAGTGCTGATATTTTGATGTCAACGGTGTAGTTGGGAAAATTGTGAAAATAAATGTTGTTCAAGGAGGCGAAAATGAACTGGAGAGGCATGGGTATCGGTAAAAGGATTTCTTTCGGGTTTGGTCTGGTATTGCTTATGGTCGTTGCGCTTTCGTTGAGCAGCTTCTTTGGGGTTGGCAGTATAGTGGGCAACGCCGAAGAGGTGATTGAGGGAGGGCGTCTCAATGCTGAACTTGCGCAACGGGAGGTGGACCATCTCAATTGGGCGGGAAAGGTATCCGACGTATTGCTCAAGGGTGGCACCGAGTTGAAGGTGGAGACCGATTCCACTAAATGCGGGTTCGGTAAATGGTATTACGGGGATGGGCGGAAACATGCCGAACAGTTGCTCCCGGCGCTCAAGCCTCTTTTTTCCGAGATTGAGGGCCCGCATAAAAAACTCCATGCATCTGCGGTAGCCATCCAGGGAAGCCTTGCCAGCGGCGGAACCAGCGACGCTTTGGAAGTGTACAACACGCAGACCCTGCCGTCGTTGCAGGCCGTGCAAGGTCTGCTGAACAAAATCCGGGAAGAGGCCAAAGGTCAGTTGATCTCCGACGAGGCCATGCTGGGTGCCGCGGCAAAAACACGGATACTGGTTGGAGTGATTGCCTTGGCGGCTATGGGCTTCGGGCTGGTGGCGGCCTTTATTATTGTTCGAGGGGTTTCTTCGGCCATCATGCAGGTGAGCTTGTCGCTTCAAGAGGGGGCCGAACAGGTCGCCGCAGCGGCGGGGGAGGTTTCATCTTCCAGTCAAACTTTGGCGGAAGGCGCTTCCCAGCAGGCGGCAGCGGTGGAGGAAACCTCTGCCTCCCTGGAGGAGGTCGGCGCTATGATCAAGCAGGATGCGGAACATGCCCAACAAGCAGATGGTCTGATGAAGGAGGCCAACTCTGTGATCAAAAGCGCGGATGAATCCATGAAAAAGCTCACAACCTCCATGCAGGAAATCTCAAGTGCCAGCGCCGAAACCCAGAAGATCGTCAAAACCATCGACGAGATCGCTTTCCAGACCAACTTGCTGGCCTTGAATGCCGCTGTTGAGGCAGCCCGGGCCGGTGAGGCAGGGGCCGGATTTGCGGTGGTGGCCGATGAGGTTCGTAATCTGGCCATGCGGGCTGCCGAGGCGGCAAAAAACACCTCGAATCTCATCGAGGGCACGGTGCAGAAGGTCAACACCGGCAGCGCTCTGGTCAAGGAAACCAGTGAGTCTTTTAATGTCGCCGCTGAATCCACCAACAGAATCGGCACGATCATCTCGGAGATTGCCGGGGCCGCGAGCCAGCAGGCCAGCGCTGTCACCCAGGTGACCAAGGCCATCCATGAGATCGATACCGTAACCCAGAGCAACGCGGCGGCAGCGGAAGAATCCGCATCTGCCTCTGAAGAGTTGAGCGCCCAGGCGGAGATGATGAAAGGTTCTGTGGGAGAGTTGCTGGTTATGGCGGGTGGCGCTGACGCACCGGCAAAGGCACGCAAAGAAAGCACCAAGTTGCAGCGACCACCCTCCCAGGCGCAATACAGCGCCAAAAAGATAGCACCTCCGGCAAGAAAAGCCCTTCCGCCCGCGCTGAAAAAAGCACCGGCAAAAGGGGCCAAGCCTGAAGATATCATCCCCATGGGCGATGATTTTGAGGATTTTTAAATAAAATTCAGTGAGTTATGTTATATTCAGTCGTCGTTGCGCGAAAACAAGAGTGTCATGCGGGGCCACGGGGTTGTGCCTGTGGCCCCGCAAGAAAAAACTTGCAATATTTATTGATGTTTGCGCTATATGAAAGCATAATATGATACTACGTATTTGTTTTCAGCGGGCGGTGAACGTTTTCCCGAGTGATGCGAAGTTATTTTTCTTGTTTGAGGAGTGCATGTATGACAGATGGTCATAAACCATTGTCCGATCTTCTGGATGAAATGGCCTTGAAGATTTTGATGATTGAGCCGGGCGATCTTTCCATTGTCGGAGAATTGCTTGATTTGACCGAGAAATTGTTACCTGGGCAAGCCGCTCCGGATACGCCGGTGGTTATTCAGCGTATGGCCGCCGCTTTCAAGGGGGCTCTTGAAAAATTCATCATGGGAGAATTGGCCGACTCCGCGGAAAATTATGATCTTCTCGGCCAGTGTATTACCGAGATGCAGGAATCGGCTCGGAAAGAAGGTCACCCCGGCGAGAATATTCTTGCGCAGTTCTGTCAAAACATGGGGAAAATCGGCTTTTCCTTGGTCCCATCCGCGCTTCTTGAGGGCGCAGGCTCAACCTTGCCCGAAAAGGAAAGCGGTTTCGTTCCGCCTCAAACCGAATCGGCGCAAACGCAAGCCCCGGCTGCAGGTGGAACGAGTCAGGAGTCGATTCCTGATTTTCTGCAGGATACGGATTTACTGGCAGGATTTATCGATGAGGCATTTGAACATCTTGAATCCATTGAGGTCAACGTGCTTGAGTTGGAACTGAGCCCGGATGATCAGGATATCATCAACAATATCTTTAGGCCCTTTCATACGATTAAGGGTGTTTCCGGCTTTCTTAACCTGAAGACCATCAACAGACTTGCCCATGCCACGGAAAATCTGCTGGATGATGTGCGTAACGGCAAACGGGCTATGGATTCAGCGGTTATTGATATCGTCCTGACCGTTGGCGATGCGCTGAAGTCCATGGTTGAAAACATCAAAGATGTTTTACAGAATGGGCCCGAACATTACAAAGATACCGATATCAGTGGCTTTCTTGCGGATATCACTCAGCTGCAAGAGTCTGAGAGTGGAGCGGCGCCAGCCGAGCCTGTTTCTATATCTGAACCGGAGCCGGACTTCCAGCCGGAAATTGCTGAAATCGAAGAGCCGGAACCATCGGCAATTGAGGAAGTTGAAGCTGTTGCATCGCCCAGTCCTGTCGTTGCCAGGGCTGCGAAGGCCGTTGTTCCCCCGAGAGCCGAAGCCCCGGCAAGTCCTCCATCCCGTGCGGGGGCCGATACTGCTCCCAAGAAAATCGGTGCCTCCATCAAGGTTGATGTGGAAAAACTTGACGCTCTTGTGAACGCTGTGGGCGAGCTGGTGATTATGCAATCGCTGGTTCGCCAGAACAAGCTTGTTTCCCGGATAGCCGATCCCAAACTTACCAAGGATTTTTCCCAGCTGACCAGAATCACCTCCGAGTTGCAACGCACGGCCATGTCCATGCGTATGGTTCCCATCAAGCAGACCTTTGATAAAATGATTCGGCTGGTTCGGGATCTTTCTAAGAAATCAGGGAAAAAGGTTGACCTGATTATGGAAGGTGCCGACACCGAGATTGATCGCAACATGGTGGAGTCTATTTATGATCCGCTTGTTCACATGATGCGAAACTCGGTGGACCATGGCATTTCTCCCCCGGCCGACCGGGAGAAATGCGGTAAAACGGAAACAGGCACCGTGTATCTCCGCGCCTATCAAAAAGGCGGGAGCATGATGATTGAGATCGAGGACGATGGCGAAGGGCTGAACACCCAGAAAATCAGAAAAAAAGCCATTGAGCGCGGTCTGATCAGCGAATCCGACAATCTGTCTGATTTTGAATTGAACAATCTTATTTTTCTCCCGGGATTTTCCACGGCGGATAAGATTACCGATGTTTCCGGCCGTGGTGTGGGCATGGATGTAGTGAAAAAAGCGGTGGAAAAACTACGGGGCAAAGTAGAGGTCCAAAGCCAGTCGGGCAAAGGGTCTCTGTTTATGATCCGTCTGCCCCTTACGCTGGCGATTATCGATGGAATTATTGTTCGGGTCGGCAGCGAACGCTATATAATCCCGACCATTGCTATCCAGGAGTCCATGCATCCCGAGTTGAAAAACTACAGCACGGTGCATGGACGAGGCGAGAATCTCATGGTTCGCGGCGATCTGGTGCCGATTATCAGGTTGTATGAAATTTTCGGCGTGGAATCGACCTATAAAGACCCCTGTGACGCCATTGTCGTTGTAGTGGAAAACGAGGGCAGACGTCGGGCTTTGATGGTTGATGAACTCCTGGGCAAGGAGGAGGTCGTTATCAAAAATCTTGGCGGTCTTGATGTTCCCGGCGTTGCCGGAGGTACTATTCTCGGTGATGGCAGGGTTGGTCTTATTCTTGATCTGGCAGGGGTTATTGCCAATAAAGCGGATTGAGTTTTCACAACCAGGCGGAAA
>Ga0180009_10004825_pt1 | contig 14713 bp, 11 predicted proteins | sample OS_PC_MetaG_FD_123537 | JGI IMG/M metagenome (GOLD analysis project Ga0180009, IMG submission 123537) | Groundwater microbial communities from the Aspo Hard Rock Laboratory (HRL) deep subsurface site, Sweden - OS_PC_MetaG | ecosystem: Environmental > Aquatic > Deep subsurface > Groundwater...
TAAGGCCGTAACCTTGACCGATAGCTTCTAAAGTTTTTCTTTCTCCATCCTTCAAACCAAAACGTTGCTCAATGATATCTCTGGTTCTTTGAGCTAAATCTTGGGTTAAATCTTGGCAGATTTTTTGATAATTTGGTTTCATTATTCCTTTATATCACAAGGGAAAATTTATGTCAAGCGGGTGTGCTCGTTCATAACATTCCGTACACTTTTTGAGATTCATTAACAATAATTAAAGGTTGTTGAAAAGACTTCTGAGGATTTGGAAATCGATCCTTGATCTTTACATAGTATTCCATCGGTGATAAATTTCCAAGAGCCTGGTGGGGTCTAAGATAATTGTAGATATAGTTCCATTTAGCTAACTTCTCATTCTGGAGGTTAATTTCAGTATAGAGATTACCATTTAAATAGAATTCATATTTGTCAGTCTGGATGACCCTTTCAACAAAGCAATTGTCTTTAGGACAATGGGGATAGGAGAAATAGTGTTTTATCTCAGTTAAGGCTTGATGGAAGTATTTGAGGAATTCTGAACCATTGTCAGTCTGGATATTCTGAATAGGAAAGGGAAGATATTTCTGAGCCTCAAAGAGAAAGAGGGTAGCAGTTTTGGAAGAAAGACTTGGATAGCATTTAGCAAACTTAATTCTGGTTTTACAATCAATAGCGGTAAACTGATAATACCTCCTATTCCAGGGAGTCCAGAGATGTTTTACATCAATTTGAATTAAACTACCAGGAGCTAATGATCTGAGAGATTTATCTGCTCTTAGCCTCTCAATTTTACTTGAAGAGAAGACTTTTTGAGATTTAGTTTTAGCAAAGAAGAAACTCTTTCTCTTGATAATTCTACCAATAGTAGAGGAAGAGGTGTGGAGTTTTTCTGAAGGAATCTGACTGATCTGAGAAAGGAGTTTTAAACCTTTCTCTTGATCTTCTCTATCCTCAATTGTTTCAATTAGGAGTTCTATTTTGGTAAAATTCTGAAACAATGGAGATAACTTATCCTTGGACCAGGTTGGGAAGTGTTTTCTAAGAATTCCAACAAGATCTATTATCTGCCAGGGATTATCTGCTTTCCGGAAGTTCTTAGGTCTTCTAGATCTATCTTCCAGAGAAGGGAGATAATAGGGATTGTATCTCCCAAACCAAGTGTAGAAGGTATCCGGAGAGATATCAAAGTGTCTACAGGTAGCTCGAGCATTCTTTCTATGGGAGAAATACCAATCCATCCATTTTAACCGCTGTCTTCCCTTTTTAGATAGCTTAGAAGCTTGAGCAGAACGAGCAATTTTAGCAGCTCCTGGTAGTATGCTGCCATAGATGCCCATACTACATCCTTTGTACCTTCCTTTCATAAATTTTCAAATCTCAGAAGTGTACGGAATGTGTATGAACATCTACACTCCCGCCATTTCGCAAGTGAAATTAGTGCGGGTCAACACAATTTTTTTATTTTTTTATTTTTTCCTCACAAATTAGACCGCGTTTTCTACGATCGTAGAAATCGCGGTACATTCTCCTTTCCCCAGTCCACCCACCCAAATAAATGTAACGTTACCTGGTAACGTTACACACTTTCTATCCTTTTTCCAACCCACAAATATTTATGGGCTCGAAAAAGAAAAAGGGGGAGGAGATTTTTAGAGTCCTCGTGGAGCCATGACGTAGGGAGACATGCCTATCGGTATTTTGTTCGTTCGTTTTCGGAAGTATTCGATGAATTTTTCGAGAAAAGCTTCGACTTCCTTAGAGCGTTCATACCGGTGGACGTTCTGCGGTGTAATAGTGATTCTCACTTCGCCGTCATATACCTCCGTGAAGTATATCTCTGGGAATCCACGTTCCATCCATATTCGCCATTCTCTAATTGAGAAGCGTCCTTCGTGGAGTTTGGTGGATGGCCAGTTCCATTCACTCATAACTATCCCCACTATTTGGGTCACGCAGTTCTTCAGTTTAGATTCTAACTCTTTCGCTTTTTGCATTGCATCTATAGACTCTTTTTGTAGGCTTTCGAATTTCCCTACGTTCTTTGCAAATTCTCTCCCAAATTCCGAATCTTCTGGTGTCTGATCTCTTTCTGACATTTTTAGATCACCTCCTTTTCTTAGATGGCCGAAATCTATCTACCAAATCTTGATAAACAGATTATAGCCATCTAAGATTCTCTTTCCCCCTATATTTTTATCAAAGAACTACCTTGCCCCGTATCAATTTTGCCATCCAAAATTAGAATATAGTAATAGAAATAATTAGTCTTGTTAAACTTTTGCGACGCAGAGGCTGAATAAGCCCGACCGAAGGGAGTGCGTCGCCCTGAATCCTCTCGCAAAATTGATGTGGGGTCTTATTCTTACACCTCTATTATAGCAAATACATAGAATTTGTCAAGCCCAACTACCTGTTTTATAGGTGTTGGGCTAAAATCTTAATATTTATTCAATCTTTATGATTTTGTATTGAATTTTTCCCAGTGGCGTTTTGAGGGTAATTATGGCTCCTATTGGTTTGTCCAATAATGTCTTACCCAGAGGCGAGTCAATGGTAATTTCACCCTTTGAGGGATTGGCTTGGCCGGAACCTACAATTTTGTATTTTTCGGGTTTTGAACTTAATTTTTTGTTCGAACTTTGGGGAACCAAAACAACAGTTGAGCCAATTTGAACCCATTGAGCTCCTTCAATTTTTTCAACGATTTTTGATTCTCTAATTAAATTTTCTAATTCTAAAATCCGACCCTCCAGAAAACCCTGAGCATCTTTGGCTTCTTGGTAAGCCGAATTTTCTGTTAAATCACCCATTGCCGAAGTTTCCTTTAGTGTCTGGGCGATTTCCTTTCTTTTAACTCTTTTTAAATAATCCAGTTCTTTTTTAATTTTTTCTAAATCTTCAGGTGTTAAGTATTTTGACATGTTCCCTACGAATTACGCCCCAGAAGTAGAGTGAAGCTCACTTCGGGGCTGCCCCGTAGCGAACCAAAGGTTCTGCTACTGGGGCGAATATTTACGAATATACGAATGAAATAATGAGCGAAGTAATAAATTTTAAGGCAGCTTTCGGAGACAGTTGAGCACGGTCTCGAGCGCAACGAAAGTCAAATGTCGAGAACGCAGACCCCAAAATCTCGCTGGGATTTTGAGGGTCGATGACTTAAAACTTATTGCTGAGCAAAGTACCATTCTAGCGCTTCTTTTGCCACTGGTAAAACTGTGAGAGTACTTAAATCTTTCACATCTTCTATCATTATAGTCAAAACAATTTCAGGATCTTCATAGGGAGCAAAAACCGTTACCCAAGTTAAATACAACTTTTCTCCTTTTTTCCAAATTTCAGCCGTTCCGGTTTTAGCGGCGGCTGAAACCGGCAAAGAATTAAGCAAGGTGGCTGAAGCATAAGGAGAATTTAAACCGGTAACGGCTTGGCGCATTCCTTCTCTAACAATCTCTAAATTTTTGAGGTCAATAAAATTTTCACGCAAAAGTTTAGGTTGCAATTCTTCTATCAGATTTTTTTCTGAATCAACCCATTCGGCTTGACTCAGGGTTGATACTGAGATTTCCGAAGTGTCAACAATTTTCTGAACAACCAGTGGTTGATAAAGTTTACCACCGTTGGCAATGGCTACAAAAGATGACGCTACCTGGAGAGGAGTAACCTTTAAAAACCCCTGACCTATTGAAAAATTGTAAGTATCACCGTCATACCAAATCTGGTCAATCTTTCTTTCAAAGTAATTTTTTTTCCATTCCGGGTCAGGTACTAATCCCGATATTTCGGCTGGCAAATCAATCTGGGTTTTGTCTCCCCAACCAAAAAGTTCCAAATATTTTTTTATCCGAGTCGGACCCAGACCTTCTTGATCTTCGTACCCGCCGCCAATTGTATAAAAATAAACGTTGCAAGATTCAGCAATTGCCTTTTTCATATCCACCCAGCCGTGAATTCGCCAATCGCGAAAAATCCAAGGTTCCTCAGGGTTATAGGGATTGGAAATAGAAATTAATCCCTTATCATCTAAATTTTTTTTCTCCGGCGAAATGATTTTTTCTTCTAAAGCAGCCAAAGCAATCAGTGGCTTAATGGTCGAACCGGTTAAATATCCACCGGAAATGGCACGGTTAAAAAGCGGCTTTTGAGGATCCTCCAAAAGGGCTTTTAAAGCCTCGGGGTCGCTTCCTTTTTGAAATAAATTATTATCAAAAGAGGGTAAAGAAACTAAAGCCATCACGCCTCCTGTTTTTGGGTCTAAAGCCACGGCGGCTGCTCTTTCTCCTCCAACCCTTTTTAAGCCATTTTCTAAACTTTCTTCAATTTTTTTCTGTAAATCAGAATCTAACCATAAAACTAAACTTTTTCCGGACTCGGGTAATTGAATAATTTCTTTTGAAATTATATTACCCAGAGCATCTCTTTCAATTTGCAGTTTGCCAGGATTTTTTCTTAAGACACTTTCGTAAGATGTTTCAATGCCAGAGCGACCAACCCAATCAGAAATCGAGTAATTTTCGGGTTCTGCTTCCAATTCCGTGGCACTGATTTTACCAGTATATCCGATTAAATGAGAAAAGGTTTCCCCTTCGGGATAATATCTGATGGAATTTCTTTCGATTTGAAAACCGGTAAGTTCGTTAGTTAAAATTCTGCTTTGAAGCAAAATGATGTTTTCATGGGAAAGGTTTCCAAAAATCAAAATCTGGGATTCTTGACTATCTAAAATTTTTTGTTTTAATTCTTCAAACTCTAATTTTAAAATTTCGGTGGCCTCTTTTATTGCTTTCAACTCCGAACAATCAACTAAACTAAGATTTTGATTTAAACATTTCCTGACGTTTCCGGTTGCATAAAAAATCAAGTCAAAACTCGGACGATTAAAAACCAATTGGTTTCCTACTCTGTCATAAATTACCCCCCTTTCGGCCTGAATTTGATGAATAATAAATTTATTTTCTCCGGCCAAAGCTGAATATTTTTTTCCTTCGAAAATTTGGAGTTGAAAGGTTCGAATAAAAAGAAGGAAAAATAAAACAAAGGTGAAAATTAAAAACCCTTGAAATTTCTGTTTCGCCAGAGGAGTCTCAAATTTTTTCTCAGAAATACCCCATTTTTCTTCTTTCTTTTTAGCCAAATCGTCCATCAATGTTTCTTGAGGTTCTATGTTTTCTTCAAAGAAAGTTTTAATTTTTTTATTTTTCAAATATTCTTCCATAAAAATTAGATTCTGTTATTTTTAGAATCGCGGTCCAATTTGATAACTGGTTGAAATTGCTTTTTTAAGATAAATTTAATGAAAATTGCCAAAAGAAATAAAAATATAATATGAAAACCAATGTAAGCGGTAGAAAAAATGTCCCAAAAAAATCCGCCTAAAAAAGCTGAAATTATTCCTGAATTTTTTTCTTTTTCTTCAAATAGATTTAATAAAATCACAAAAATCAAAATTAAACTGGGAATTTTATTTAAAAAATTAAAACTAATTAAAAAACTGGTTTGAAATAAAACCAAGAGATAAAGAGTTAGGACTAGAATTAGAATTTTTTTGAGCATTATTATTTAAAAATCTAAGATAACAAAAACTGTTTCCAATTTACCAAGATCTAAAAAGGAATAGATCTCGGCTTTATTGAAAGTTTGGACATCGCCTTTTTGGACTTTATTAATTTGACCTACTAAAATTCCTTTGGGGAAAATCCCTCCTAAAATTGAAGTTTCCACCAAATCCCCTTCTGAAACTTCTTTGTCTTGAGGAATAAGGTCAAAAGAAACTTTTAAATTTCCTTCCCCTCTGACTTGACCTAAAATTTCTTTCTCGACGATTTTCCCATCAAACGAACTTTCTTTGCTCGAAATAAGTATCACTCGCGAATAGTTTTTATAAACTTCATAAATTTTTCCGACTAAAATTTTTTGGGGAGTGATTACTGGTAAATCTTTACTAAGTCCATCTTCAAATCCTTTATTAACTAAGATAAAATCTTGGGAAATATCTTTACTGATAACTTGAGTAATTGAAAGTTTGAACTCCTTTTCTAAACCAATTTTTAAAGCCGCTCTTAATTCCTCATTTTCTTTTTCAAAATTTCTCAAAGAAACATTCTCGGTTATTAATTCTTGAACTTTGAGTTTGAGTTCTTCGTTTTCTTTTTTTAATTTTTGGATTTCAGAAATTGTTTCGAAAAAATAAGATATTTTTTGGCTTGTTCGCCAGAAGAAATTTTGAATGGGCTCGGAAATTTTATAAAAGAAGTTTTTCACCTCTTTTTGGTAAAAATTAAAAAGAAAAATTATTAAAATAAAAATAATTATAAAAATTAAGGTCTGGTAAATGGGTTTTTGAAAGAATCTCATATATTTTGATATTTTACCAAAATTTAAGGAAAAATAAAAAGAGCGAGGTTTTCCCGCTTTCAAAAGTTAAGCGAAAATAAAAAAGGACTATCACCCCAGTAGTAGAACCTCGACAACTCGGTTCACTACGGGGTAAGTCGATCTTGGGAGATTTCATCCCGTACTAAAGCAAAAAATGGAGTTATCTTGTGGCAGCTACCCCGCACTAAATTTTGCACCCAGATTTCGTTGGCGACACGCTCTCCCCCGGAAAGGCCTATTCGGCCCCGCGTGTCGCCAGAGTTTCTCTAAAAATAAAAAAACTACAAGTGTTAGTGTAGCATAGCGAGAGCAAAATTAGTGCGGGGCATGCCTACTTCAGGCCTGGATTTAAGTACAAATATGGGGGTGATCTACTTTCGCACCGAAGTACTATCATCGACCCTGAGGTATTTCACTTCCGAGTTCGGTATGGGATCGGGTGGGACAACCTCGGTATAACCCCCATATTTATACTCAAAAGGTTCGAAATGCGAAGCGTCCCAGAAGTAGAGCAAAGCTCACTTCGGGACAGCCCCGTAGCGAAGCGCAGCTTCTGCTACTGGGGCGTTAGCGGAGTCCCGCACTCAACTTTGTTGTAGTGCGGGAGGAACGGGTGGAACAAGTCCAGTATAGCCGCCACAGCATAACTCCATTTATTGATTACTAACCAACTCCTGCACCAAAATTTGGTGAAGTCAAGGGTTTTGGCCATTAGTAGTGCTCGGCTCAATCCCTTACGGGACTTTCACCTGCACCCTATCAAGGTCATAATCTTTGACCGGTCTTTAAGGAGTCCTAATCTTGGGGCCTGCTTCGCGCTTAGATGCTTTCAGCGCTTATCAGTACCCAACATAGCTACCCAGCAATGCTCCTGGCGGAACAACTGGTACACCAGAGGTTGGTTCATCCCAATCCTCTCGTACTAAGGACGACCCCCCTCAAGACTCCAACGCCTACGGTAGATAAGGACCGAACTGTCTTACGACGTTCTGACATATTCTCTTACATTACTGTAAGTATGGACTATATCTTCCGACCGAAGCACATAAAGTTTTATGTACTTGGTTCGGCTGGCGTATTGTAGTAGTTTATTTACTACCTCGTCCTTATGGACTCAGTCTCTACGGGGACAATTTTATATCTCATATTGAAATTGTGCGACATAAAATTGTCTTCCCACGTGATTGTCCATTATTTAATTCTAATGGATTTTCCCGTTATAAGCCAGTTTCAACTGGGCTCAAGTTTCACTTAACCCAGCTCACGTACCACTTTAATGGGCGAACAGCCCAACCCTTGGGAGCTCAACCTTCCATAATTACTTATGGGGTAAGACTATCCCTTCACCGTGCTTCAATTGTTGCCAACCGAAGTTTAGGTGCAAGCCGTATGATAAGTTATAGTAGGACTTATCTCTTCTTGTAGTTAATTACAAGTTTCAGTCGTTAGGAGAAATATTTTCTTTGATCATTGCCACAAAATTCTTTCGTCTTCCTTTTGAACGAACATTTAATTGTGACAATGCATCGGCTAATCGAGCCACTTTCAGTAGATCAGGGAATTGATTAATTTTACTTTCTAAAATCTTTCTTGCTAACTCTGCCTGTTTTCTTTTTACTTTCATAAAAGGAGTAAACATCCTTAACAAATTTTTTATATCTTCCTGATTTCTCACTCGCCATTCGTATTCATCATGTTTTTCAATGCAAGCCATGATTGCTCCGTCGCCATCAATTAAACCTGCTAAATAAGCTCGATCAGTTTCAGAAAATATTTTTCTCACGGGATTAACCTTCATTAATTTATTATACCTGGGACCTGCGAACTCGCAAGTCATTCAGCGAAGGCCTCCCCCGTTTTGGGCTTGTTTATTACTTTTGTATTTCTACAAAGGAAAGCAGAAAATATCTACTTCACCCCCAGGATGTGATGCACATTAATCTCCAATTACTTGAAGTATAGACTATATCTTCACCCGTCAAAATTTTTCTAAAATTTAGGCGGGGTCAGCATTTTATAGTGGTTTAAATTCCAATTATTACAGGTAGCCACTATCTTGGCGTAAAGCCTCAGTCGTTACGGGGTCAAAGAAATTTTATAATTCATTTTAGGGAGAATATATCGTTTTACTATCTTACAAAAATTTTTTGCCTCAGGTTCAGGAATGTAAATATTCCAGAATTTTCCTTTTTTATGGATTTTGCTATCTATTCTAAAATTTCTTTTTAAGCATTGCTGTAATATTTTTTGTTCGTTATAAGTAAAAGCATCTGTATTAATCCTTAATGCATTGCAATCATTTCTTTTATAACCATCATCCATAAACCATACTGCTAATGATAAAGGTGATTTCAATAATTCTAGAATATTCTTTGGAATTCTTTTTATTTTTCGATAGTAAAACTTATGATGATAACCATTCAATTCTGGAAGGGAAAATGTAGAGAAATGCCATCTTTTATAGATTCTTTTCGTTCTCCTATGAATTGCTCCTCTTACGATTCTGGGTTTGCCAGTAGCTAAATCCTTAAACTCTTTATATTTCCAACGCAAATAATCTTTTTGCTTTAATCCGTGATCAACTCTCAAACGAACATTTCTTCCATTTTTTTCCAGGCAACCATCGCCAAGTAATATTCCAATAAGAATCTCTTTTTGGCGTTTGGTAAGATTTCTTTGACTTCCCACGGTATTGCCCATTATTGAATTATATCATAAACAATGGGTTTCACCGTTATTAGCTGAATTTTGTCATTCCGATTACTCGGAAAGCGGCCAATCACAATGTTAGCCGACATCGAGGTGCCGAACAGAGCCGTTGATGTGGACTCGCGGGCTCTACCAGCCTGTTATCCCTAGGGTAGCTTTTGGCTGATGATCTTCGGATTTTCTAATAAAATCCGTCGGTTCACTAAGTTCTGGTTTCCCAACAGTTCGACATATCCGTCTCACTGTAAAGCCGGCTTATCCCTTTGCAGGACCACACAGGATTTCCATCCCTGGTTAGCCGACCTTTAAACGCCTCCGTTACCTTTTAGGAGGCAAGCGCCCCACTTAAACTGCCCGTCAGACACTGTCCCTTCTCTTTTTGGTTAAAAAGAGAGAGTTAGAGCCGAGACTTTAAAAGAGTGGTGTTTCATTGGCGACTCCATCCCGACCGAAGTCGGGACTTCAAAGTCTCCCACCTACGCTACGCATTCAAAGTCAAAGCACAATATCTAATTGCAGTAAAGCTCCTAGGGTCTTTCCGTCTAGCCGCAGGAAGAGGGCATCTTCACCCCCATTTGCATTTTCACCGGGCGCCTCGTTGAGACAGTCCCCCAGTCGTTAAACCTTTCATGCGGGCCGTAACTTACACGGCGAGGGGTTACGCTACTTTAACACGGTTATAGTTACCGCGGACGTTCACTGGCGCTTCACTCGGTCAGCGCCCACCTTGCGGCAGGCACCGCCAAGATTAACGTTCCAGCACTGGTCAGGCCTCAGCCCCTATACATCCTCTTACGAGTTTAGCAGGGACCTGTGTTTTTGATAAACAGTCGCCAGGGGTACTTTCGCTGCGACGAGCACATAACAAGTTATGTGCTCGCAAGGCATATCGCGAACTTACGCCTGCTTTTTTGCCGAGTTCCTTAATGAGGTTTCACCCGTTCACCTTAGTGCTCTTACACTAACCCACCTGTGTCGGTTTTCGGTACGGAATCCATTAAATAGTATAGTTCAAGTTTTTCTAGGCAGTTTGATCTTTGAGACCCCCGCCCTCTAAACCCATCACCAAAGTTTATTAATTTATCGTACTGTTTAGGAAAACAAATACGTTAATTAAACTCGGTCACGAGCATAGAGGGCGGGGTAGAAATCCAATAATCCTCCCAAAGACTTCAACTGCGTCACTTGAATTTTATCTAACGGATGGGCCGGAATATTAACCGGCTGTCCATCGGGTACGGCTCTCGCCTTCCCCTTAGGCCCGCCTAAACCTCGGTTGATCGTCATTGCCGAGGAAACCTTGGGTTTTCGGTGTCAGGGGCTTTCACCCTGATTGCGGTTACTCATGCCAGCATTTTCACTTCTTAGCGCTCCACCCGATGCCTCACGGCCGGGCTTCACAGCACTAAAAACGCTCCCCTACCAACCTCGCCTCCGGCGAGGTACGCGAAACCTATGCGAAACGTTAGCCAACTTCGTGGCTTACGCGAAACAGACGCGGAAAATTTAGCGTCAGTTTAGCGTATTGTTTAGCGTCAGTTCTGCGCACTTTGCTGAAGGCAAAGTTCCTTATCTTCGGTACCGAGCTTAAGCCCCGTTAAATCTTCGGCGCAAAGTTTCTGAGGTAGTAAGCTGTTACGCACTTTTTAAAGGATAGCTGCTTCTAAGCTCACCTCCTACCTATCTTTGAAACTTCACTGCCTTTCCCACTTAGCTCAGATTTAGGGACCTTAGATGAAGATCTGGGCTGTTTCCCCATTCGACTATGGAGCTTAGCCCCCACAGTCCCACTCCAGGAATTCGAAAAATGGAATTCGGAGTTTGGTAGAAATACCTGGATTTCTCCACGATATTCCTTCCAGTGCTCTACCTCCACTTTTTAGTTTCCCAGGCTAGCCCAAAAGCTACTTCGGGGAGAACCAGCTATTACCAAGCTCGATTAGCTTTTCACTTCTTGTCACAACTCATCCCAGGATATTGCAAGATCCACGGGTTCGGGCCTCCTCGCGTATTTCTACGCGATTCACCCTGGTCATAACAAGCTCGCCTTGGCTTCGGGTCTTGGATATATAGCAAAAGTGCGCTTTTCACACTCGCTTTCGCTTTGCCTTCGGAGCAGAACTCCTTTGACTAAGCTATATATCCAAACTCGCTGGCTCATTCTTCAATAGGCACGCCATCAGGACGTACCGTATGGTACATCCCTCTGACTTGTTGTAAGCAAGATGGTTTCAGGTTCTATTTCACCGGGATCACCTCCCTACTTTTCACCTTTCCCTCACGGTACTGGTGCACTATCGGTGTCCGAGTAATATTTAGCCTTGGCAGTTTAGTTCTGCCTGCTTCCCACAGGGCTTTCATTTCCCGTGGTACTCAAGAATAGATACTCAGAGCATGTGATGATTTTCGGCTACTGGGCTATTACCATCTATGGCATCTCTTTCCAGAGTATTTCGCCTAATCAAATCACAATTTGTTAAAACTCTGTCCAGATTGCCCAGAACTAGAGCAAAGCTCAGTTCTGGACTAGTCCCGCACCGAGCTATGCTCTGGTGCGGGGCTCTGGGACGTATCTAACTTACAACTGTCTCATGCTCCGCGCGAGACCACGAAACAAACACGAAACTTTGTCGCCTTCGGCAACCACACGAAACAGACACGAAAAGTTTAGTGTCGGTTTAGTGTTTTGTTTAGTTTTGGTTTAGTGGACTTGTGCGAAGCACAAGACTCTAGGCTATCTCCCTTTTCGCTCGCCGCTACTAAGGGAATTTTGTAGAAGCGGATAAACGCGGATTCTCTCGCTTTCGCTCGAGACAACGCGGATTAACGCGGAAATATTCCGCGTCTTTCCGCGTGGATATCCGCGTGAATCTGCTTCTACGATTTTTTTCTTTTCCTCCGCTTACTGAGATGTTTCACTTCAGCGGGTTTGCTCCGAGCACATAAATTATGTACTCGGTGACATAGTTTTACTATGCCCCGTTATCGGATTCGGAAATCCCCGGATCGAAGGTTGGTAGCCACCTCCCCGAGGCTTATCGCAGGCACCCCACGTCCTTCATCGCTTCTCGGACCCAAGGCATCCACCATCTGCCTATAATTTTCCTTGACCCCACCAAATTTTGGTGTGGGTATCTTGGCTAGTAATCAATAATCATCACGTAAAAGAATTTTGTTTCACAAAATTCTCACGTGATAGGCGCGTGAGTATTACTACACTTTTACGCGCCACATTTCCTTATTTAGTTTTCAAGGAACTTGCCTTTTCTTTTAATCGGGAAATCAAAAACCGCTTCAAGAAGCGGCTTTGAAATAAGTCAAAATCCAAAGCAAATTCAGCCGCTTCCTTTGTCTAAATCAAAAAATCTGTCTCTCATAATTTTCTAACTATTATTTTAGCAAAGCCAAAACCCTTGTCAAGCCCCCCACTACCAATTTTTTGTTGGTGCGGGGACGAGACCCCTTTCATTATAAGAATCTTAATTGTTATTCAGAAATTTTTCTCTTGAAATCTTCAATCAATCTTGCTGCCACATCTTTCCCTCCCAAACCAAAAGCAATGGCGCCGGCAATTACTATTCCAGCAAAGGCAATTTTAAATATGTCAGCAATCCAATCAGCCACTTCTATTTTCAATTGCGCGAGTATTGCCACTATAGCAAAAATGTAAATTGCCCAACGAACCACCGCTCCTAAAAATTCGCCATATCTTACACCCATCTTTTTTACGCTGGCCCGGATAAGTCGATTTAAGATGTCAGCTATAATAACCGCTACCACAAAAATCGCCACTGCAATAACCACGTTTGGAAGCCAACCGATTAATTTATTTAAGAGCACGGCAAATTCAATCAGTCCCAAAATCTCAACCGAAATTGAAAGAAAAACAATAATCAAAATCCATTTAAAAATTCCGCCAACAAAATCAGAGATATTGGTTTTTATCTCGGCTGCTTCCAGGGCTTCTTTCCAATTAGCTCTCTCAAAAATCTGGTTAAGTTTCAGAACTTTCAGGAACCTAGCAACTATTTTTCCAATTAATTCAGCAATAAACCAACCGATAATAAAAACAATAATAGCAGCCAAGAGGATGGGAATAAAATTCAAAAATCCCTTCCAAAGATCCATTAGTGATTGATAAGTTATTACGTACCAATTCTCAATCATAAAAATAAATTATTTATTTTAAAAGCTTTAGTGCTCGACTCGACTCAATATGGCTTCGACTGAGCTCAGCCGAATGTCCGACTTTGAGTCTGCCGAATAAGTCGACCTTTTGTTAAGATTATTTCATTATATCAAAAATAAAGAAATTATTAAATACAGCATGGATAACCAATGAAGCGTACAAAATTTGTCTTCAAATTTCTACGTTCCTACAACGTAAGAACGTACAATCTCTTAAGAAATGTTAATTTCTGTACGTTGTGGACTATTCTTAAATTAGCTCGAACATTTTTCGCCGCCGCAGGCGGCGAAAACAAGCCCCCGTAATTTGCCTGCCCCGTAGGGAACCGTAGGTTCTCCTTCTGGGGCGGCTCGCCCGCAAGCGGGCTCGCCGCGTTCTTTAACAACCCGCCCCGTAGTGAAAACGAAGTTTTCTGCTTCGAGGACAATTTCAATCCTTCGATAAACTCAGGATTGTCCTGAGCGAAGTCGAAGGACAAGTTTTTCTTTGGCGGCAAATTACTCCAAAAACCTAAAAGTAGAGAAATCCTAATCGTTCTTCAGTCTAGTTTTAAAAATTGCTTGAAATTCATAGCAGTCGAAATTTCATTCTAATTTTTTCTCTTTATATGGGCGCGAGAGCTTCTCCAAAATCCACCAATAAATTTTTTCGTATACAAAAGAGTGGAAGAAAAAAATAGCTATTATTAAGGGAAGCCCAACAATTAGGAGGGCTATGATAAAGTTAAGAAAGCGTAGAAAACGTCCAAAAGTAACAAGAAAAATAGCCCCGATTGCTATTCCCAGAAGCAATGTACATATCCAGACAGCACTTAAAATAAAAGAAGTAATCATCGCTTTTCCCTCTGAAATTTCATAATATTTTTCAAGCATCTTTGCGTGCAAACCGCAAAAATAAGGATATGCTAACGTAGGAGATCCTATCTTTCCTTGTTTTGATCTTGAAATAGATTCAGAAATAATAGTCTCTTCAAAAGTTTCTTCACCTCTCTTGGCTCGTTCTGGTGCTTTTTCCTTCTGAAATAGTAGATAGAAACAAAGTGGAAAAATTATAATAAACACTCCCACAGAATAATAAATACTTCCTCTAGTTGTTATTTTTTCGAATGGGTATAAATGAAAGTAAGCGCTGGAAATAACCCAAATAGAAGTTATCAATCCCGCAGCTAAAGATTTTAAAAATATTTTTACAAATTGTTTCCAATCCATATTGTTTTATTATAACTTACAATCGCCCACAAAACAAAACTCCGAGAAAAACTCTCGCTTTGAGAAAATTCATATTTCTGTTCTGGTCAATGTTATTTTAGTCTCCGACCTTTAAGATAATTAAATAAAAATTTTCTTTTACAAAATGTGGTTCGAGACGATATTTTTCCGGTTCTTTGGCAGTTTTGGTCTCGACGAAAGTCGGACCGACAATTTCAATCCTTCGATAAACTCA
>Ga0180009_10004826_pt1 | contig 14708 bp, 12 predicted proteins | sample OS_PC_MetaG_FD_123537 | JGI IMG/M metagenome (GOLD analysis project Ga0180009, IMG submission 123537) | Groundwater microbial communities from the Aspo Hard Rock Laboratory (HRL) deep subsurface site, Sweden - OS_PC_MetaG | ecosystem: Environmental > Aquatic > Deep subsurface > Groundwater...
AATATCGTCGATATAGGTAAAGTCCCGCTGCATGTTGCCGTGATTAAAAACCTGAATGGGCATGCCCTCTAAAATCGCGCGGGTAAACAGAAAGAGGGCCATGTCCGGCCGTCCCCAGGGGCCGTAAACGGTGAAAAACCTGAGGCCGGTGCAGGGCAGCCCGAACAGGTGGCTGTAACTATGGGCCATGAGTTCGTTGGCCTTTTTGGTTGCGGCATAGATGGATACGGGATGATCCACATTGTGATGCACGGAAAACGGCATTCTGGTATTGGCCCCGTATACCGAACTGGATGATGCAAACACCAGATGCCGAATGGCGTTGTGGCGACAGCACTCCAGCAGGTTGATGAATCCCGTCAGGTTGGATTCCACATAGGCATTCGGATGGGCAAGGGAATATCTGACCCCGGCTTGTGCGGCCAGGTTGACGACCACATCAAACGACTCCTGTTGAAATAAACTTTCAAGGCTGTTTTTATCAACAAGGTCGATCCGGTGAAAGGAAAAGTTTTGATGGGGGGTCAGGAGGTTGAGCCGGTCTTTCTTGAGATTGACATCGTAGTAGGGATTCAGATTGTCCATGCCGATGACGCGATAGCCGTCCTTCAGCAACCGTTGGGACAGGTGAAAACCGATAAAACCGGCGGCTCCGGTGACGAGTACATTTTTAAATGTTAATTCCATTTTGCTATCTCTTTTGCTGGCGATACCATTCCAGTGTGATTTGAAGGCCCTTTTCCAGCGGATGGGCGGGGGTGAAACCAAGCTCGCAGCGGGCGCGACCAATGTCGGCAACAGATTCCAGAATTTCACCGGACCGTTGCAATCTAAAAACCGGTTGGGCGGTTGTTCCGGCCAGTGTGCGGATGATCTGCCACAATTCGCGGATACGGATAAATTCTCCGGTTCCGATGTTGAATACGTGTGCGCCGACCGGTTTGGCGGCGGCCGCCAGCAGGTTTGCCTGAACCACATCCTTTACAAAGACAAAGTCACGATACTGCTTGCCGTCGCCATAGATGACCGGCGACTCTCCTGCGATGGCCCGGTCTATAAAGATGGAAATGACGCCGGAATAGGGCGACGAAGGGTCCTGCCGCGGGCCATAGACATTAAAATAGCGCAGAAACAGGGTCTCCATCCCGTAAAGTTCACTGTAAAGCCCGGCATACTGCTCACCCACAAGCTTCTGGATTGCGTAAGGGCTCAGCGGCTTTGGGGGCATATTTTCCTGCTTGGGGTTGCGGGAGCCGTCGCCGTAAACCGCACAGGAACTGGCGCCGATAAAGCGCCGGACGTTGTGCCGGCGGGCGGCTTCCAGAACCTGCAGGGTTCCCATTTCATTGACCGCCGCGGAATCAACGGGGTTTTCCACCGTCCATGGAACCGAAACGATCGCCGCCAGATGAAAGAGCACGTCACAGCCCGTAACGGCCTGTTTTAAAAGCCCGGGATCACGAAAGTCTCCCTGGTAAAATGTAATCCGGTCCCGAACGGTCGCGAGGTTGGATAAGCGGCCGGTTGAAAGGTTGTCAATGACCGCCACGTTGCAGTCCGCATTCACCAAGGCTTCCACCAGGTGCGATCCGATAAATCCGGCCCCGCCGGTAACCAGTACGTTTTTAAAATTAAGATTCATACTTCGCAATTTTCATTCAACAGCTTGACTTTCAGGTAGCGTCTGCTTAAAATGACTTCTATATCATTGGGGAGAATTTCTCAATACCTGATTTACACCTGGATTTTGTACGAGTTGGAGTCTTTCATCTGCAAGGCATTTAAATGAAAACCCATATCCAGATTAAATTGTTTGCAGACCTGAGCGCATATACTCCGCCTTCCGCCGACAATTTTCCGATTGAGGCCGGGACAACCGTCAGACGGCTGCTTGATGACATCCATGTTTCCGCTGAAAAGGTCCGGCTCGTATTCATCAACAACGTCAAGGGCGATTTAGATTCGACCCTCAAGGGAGGCGAACGCGTCGGCATCTTTCCTCCCATCGGGGGAGGATAAAAATGGAAAACGGCCTTGTCAATGAAATCCGCTCCAGCGCGATCCCCAAACAGTTTCGTGACAATACCCCTTACAGCAGCCTGTCCGTTGTAGAGGTGGCCGCGCTGACCCGTAAATACAACGTCAGCGGACACCAGGTTGAAATAGAAGCGCTTCAGGCCGGGATCGTTCCCGAACGTTATGCTCGCAACCTGCGGACATTTTCACTGCAGGATCAAGCCGTGTTGCTGCAGTCCCGGGTCAGTGTGGTCGGTCTGGGGGGACTGGGCGGCGGTGTGACGGAAATTTTAGCCCGCATCGGCGTCGGCAACCTGAACCTGATGGACGGGGATACGTTCGAGGACAGCAATCTAAACCGTCAGTTCCTGAGCACCCACAAGGGGCTCGCAACACCAAAGGCGGTTGCGGCTGTCGAGCGGGTTCAGGCCGTCAACGCGTCAGTCGTTGTGGAGGCGCATATTGAGTTTCTGGATGCGGACAATGCCGCCGGGCTATTAGCCGCTTCCGATGTGGTGGTGGACTGCCTGGACAGCCTCAAATTTCGCTTTATTCTGGAAGTGGCCTGCAAAACTGCCGGCATCCCGCTGGTGTCGGCTGCCATCGCCGGGGTGGCCGGACACGTGACCACCATTTTTCCGGAAGATCCGGGCCTGAAACTGATTTACGGCGAAAGAGACCGTATCCCCGAAAAAGGCGCTGAAGCCAGCCTGGGGACACTGCCCCAGTGTGTCACCATCCTTTCCGCCCTGGAAACATCTGAAGTTGTGAAGGTGCTGCTGAAAAAGGGATCACTCCTGAGAAACAGGCTGCTGGTTGTCGATCTCATGGATAATACAATGGAAGTGCTGAAGTTGCAGTAAAGTAAAATGAAGGGTTCCAGGAGTCGAGGGGTCAAGGGTTCAAGGCGGGAAACGATCAATGTTTTACCTGAACGATATAAGGCTTGGATACAAGTATTTTTCTTTTGGTCCTCCCAGCGTCCCGGCTTCCCAGCTTTACAGCTTATTTTCATTTCACTTGATCCCTGTCCCGCCTTGGCGGGATGGAACCCTTGAATCCTTTCAGGATCATGGACTAATCTGGAGATAACCCTGTTTTTCTACTATCTCGAAGCTGGTGCATTCCCCGCCTGTCTGGCAATAAAATTAAACATCTGCCCGACGACCATGGAGATAATCTCTTTGGGCAACAGATCTGGGGGGATTTTTTCCATCAGCAGATCGGTTATCTCCGCCGAGCTCTGTGCCACGTTCCCGGTGCGGGCGTAGGATGCCTCCAGCAGCGCGCGGGTCTCAACGGCAAAGTCCATGGAGCGCCGCAGAAAATTACGCCCATCCGAACCGGTCAGGGCTCCGAAATGTTCCGCCAGGTAAACATCAACGGTATAGCCCGCCATTTTCCGGAGGCTTTCCTGGTACAGGTCAAAATTGGAGTTGGCAGCGGTAAAAATCCAGTCGCCGGCCGGGATCCCGCCGGCATCCGAAGCAAACAGGGCTTTTTGCTCTTTCACATATACCGACACTGAACAGGAGGAATGACCGGGAACGTCGATGATTTCCAGAGACAGTTCATCACAGCGCAGCACATCGCCGCCGGCAACGACGGCTTCTACCGCAATGCCGCTAAAGTCAAGACCCAGCTCCCTGGCGACGCCTTCGAGTCCATATCGCGCCAACAGCATCTCATTCAGAAACGAAATGGACTGGATAATCTTTGGGGAAGACAGCAGCTCCCCGGCCCGCGCCGAGGCGGTTACCGTGGCCCAGGGCCAGCGCTTTTTGAAAAAAGGGATAATGCCGCAATGGTCAAAGTGTGAATGTAGGATGATCATGCGCCTGATTTTGTCTTCATCAATTTTAAAGGCTTCGATCTGTTCAAGCACATCCGGTACGATGGTAACCATGCCGCCGCCCAGAAGGGCGTATTCATTTTGGCCTTTCAGAAGATAAACACAGGACTCTCTGCGGCCCAGCAGAACAATTTTATCGGTAACGTTTCCCGGTTGATCGATGAGCATGATGTTATCCTTTCAATATTTCACTCGAATCCTTGAATCCTGTCCCGCCTTGGCGGGATTGAATCCTCCTATGATCATCAACTCTTTTGGAGGTGATCCTATGTTATTTTCGGCAGGGAGCGTCATTATGTCGACTTCGCTGCAATCAGGGCTGCGCCGATGGCACCGGTTAATTGCGCTTTCGGAGATACCACGACAGCGCTGCCGATTCTGGTCTCAATGGCTTTGACGACTCCGATGTTTTTGGCCACGCCGCCGGTCATCATGACCGGAGCCGTTAAACCGATGCGACCGGCCATGGCCACGACCCTTGCCGCAATGGCCGCGTGGATTCCTGCAATGATATCCCGCCGCCGGGCCCCCTTTGAAATCAGCGAGATGACTTCAGATTCGGCAAACACGGTGCACAGGCTGCTGATGACGGCAGGGGTTTCGGCCGTGAGCGAAATCGGGCCGAAATCATCCAGTCCGACCCCCAATGCGCCGGCCATGACTTCCAGAAAGCGACCCGTACCGGCGGCGCACTTGTCGTTCATGGCAAAATCCTTGACCCGGCCGTTTTCGTCCATTACAAGCGCCTTGCTGTCCTGGCCGCCGATATCAATAACCGAACGGATGCCGGGTGAGAGAAAACAGGCGCCGGCGGCATGGCATGAAATTTCAGTGACGGCCCGCCCCGCAAAGGAGACTCTGTTGCGGCCGTAGCCGGTGGCCACAACCGTGCCGACATCGGCAGCCTGCAGTCCTGCCGCGGAAAGGACATCTGCAAAAACACCGTCTGCGGCGGCCTGGGCTTGATAGCCGGTTGCCGTAATCTTTTCCGAAATTATGTTTCCGTCACGGAGAACCACCGCCTTGGTGGTAATGGAACCGACATCGATGCCGACGGTAATCATTTCAGCACTTCCATAAAAGCGTCGATGCGGGTATCTATCTGGCTTTCAGCGAAACTGCGTTCATCCACCATGTCGGCCTCGATCAGTAAAACCGGCACGTCCCGTTGCTGCTGGATGATTTTTTTGATATCATACTGGCCGAATGAATAAGGCTTGCAGCTTCGGTTGGAATGCATGATCACCCCGTCGGCATCGTATTTGTCGATCATGGCGATGACGTTTTGGGCCATTTCATCCACACCTATATTCAGGTAGATGCGGGAATAGGCTTCGGCCATGGTTCCTAAAAAATCGGTTTCGTCAATATATTTCATGGTACCGCACCATGCCGATGTGTAGGTATCGGCCACCAGGCAGGCTGCATGGGCGGCGAACTTTTCCGACAGCCAGCGGGTGCGGTACCAGATCGGCAGGTTATCCCATAATAACCGGTAGGTTTCTTTGGGAACTGCGCTGATACGGTTTTCAATTCTCTCTTTCATTTCCGCCAGCAGCACCGTGTAGTAATCCACAACCGTCTGGGTGCCCCGCAGGGTGACGATCAGCGCCAGGTGAAAAAAAGCATCAAAGGCGCTCATGGGCGCAGGTTTGTGCATGCTGGTATCCAGAACCGCCTGCCACAGGCGCTGTCCCTCCAGAGACAGGCGGCCGACCTGATGCATGCGGTCTGCGTCCATTTTACAGGCGCAGACGCCTTCAAGAAATTCGATGTATTCATCCGCCTGCCGGCGCACGTAGCGGCGTGCTTCGGCTGAAAATTCCGTATGACAGAACGGGGTGTCAAAAATAAAAAGCGGCACCTGGAAATGGCGGGCCTGCACCTGATACCATTTTAAGACCGTTCCGCAGATATTATTGCAGCACACCAGCATGTCCGGTTTGGGCAGTCCGCCGATGGGCCCCCCGTTAATGGGCGCACAGGCGATATCGGCCCGGGCATAAGAACACAGATCTCTGGAGTATCCCATGGATTCAGCCTTTTCACACAGGTCCGACCCCATTTTGGCCGCGCCGATCATGGCGCCGTGGTTTTCAGGATAGACCGGGATGACGTCCATGGCAATCAGCGGTTCAACCGGTCCGCCGCTGGTGATCCAGGCGATTTTTTTGCCGGACTGTTCAGCCGTTTTGGCCTCGATATAATAGCCCGTCATGATTTCTTTCATCTTGCCGACGGATTTAATTTTCCGTTTTTCCTTTTCAGGATCAGACGGTTTCGGTTCATTGTTCATGGTCTTCTTTCACCTTCAGATTATCTTAAAAGGTTGAAATGGAGTTTTCCGCGCCGGGTCGGGCCTTCGAACACCGGGGGCGATTGGAAAAATGGAATGCTGGAATAATGGGTTCAGAAAAATATCCAAAACAGAATTCCAATTTTCCATTATTCCATTAATCCTATTTGATAAATACCACCCCAAGTGAAATCAGAGCGACCCACTTGCACCAAGATTCCTGTTACCGGCTATATCGTTTCCAGAAACGCCTGGCATCTCGTCTTCAACTGCTCCCCGGAAGGCAGGGGCGCTTCGATTTCAAGCAGCATACTGGCAATTCTCTCCTTAACCAGCAGTTCCCTTACATAGGGATAATCAAAGGCATGCGGATCGCAGAACTTTAAAAATAAAAAGATGACCCCGTCCGCCTTATTGGTTTTTGCGATGTTTACAAGGGATTCGCCCCGACGAAACAGGGCGGCATGCTTTGCCGGGCATTCTATTTTTTCAATATAGCGCTCGGCAATGGATTCGATGATATCGCCCTCGGGATCGATGGATCCCTCAAAATAGCGGGTGCCGCTGCAACTGTCGTCCCAAACGATCGTGGCGCCGCAGTCTTCGATGAGAGCATGAACAGACGGTATGTTACACATGCCGCCGGTGAGGACCAGCCGCTTCAGGGGCTGAGACGGTTGGGGCGTTTTTGCTTTAAAATCGCTGAGAACGGCCGATAGTTTTTCTGAAAAAAGCTCCCGGTCCATCATCATGGAAGCTTTTACGAGCGCCTGCAGGTCATTGCTGCTGATCAGTGATGGATTTTCGCGTCGGAGATCAAAAATCCGCTTCATATCGCTGCGCAACCGGTTGTATAGACCGGCGGCCCTTTTCAGGTCGTCCGTTGTGATGGCACCGTCCAGATTGCCGGACAATTCGTTTTTAAATTTTTTAAAAACACTTTTCAGGTATTCTCTGGCACTGGCGGTATCGAGCTTCACCGGCAGCCCGATATCTGTGTGAAATCCCTGGGGTAGATTGATGCGCCAGATATCGGAGAGCCGCTGGATCGTATCACAGGTATGCGGAAAGACCGTCCCGTCTAAAAAGTCGAGCTCGCCGGAAAGGCCATCGGCCAGGGCGCTGCGGACGAAACTGCAGCTGTAAGCCTGCAGGTGTTCATCCGAACGGGAAATGGCTTCGCCCGACCCGAAAATTCGAAAGGGGAGGGCGCCGGCCGCATAGATGATTTCCTCGGGGGTATAGGAGCAGAAGTATCCGACGATTTTACGGCGATGTGTTTTTTTCCAGTTGTGCGCATATTCGAACGGATGGGCGACGATATCATGAAACAGCTGAAATTCCTGCATGGCGACTCCTTTATGAATGCATCAGACCGCGGCAGTTTCCTTTTTTAATTTCGGCAACTACGGCAGCAATCGATTTTCATAAAAGACGCTTTAAATCATATGCTTTAAAAAATCAACCGGGCCGAAAAAGAAAATATCACCCATCAACAGGATCAGTTTAAAGCGCTGGAAAGCCGGATCGGCGGACTGCAGAATCAGTTAAAGGACATAAGATAGTAAAATCACCTGCGCAAAGTTTTTTCCAGTCCATCTTCAGCAGCAAGGTTATAACCTCAATCTATATTAACCTGTTTGCACTTGAAGAGCATGTACCTCATCATTGAGCCGGTCCTCAAGCAAATCTTCAGTCACTTCAAGATCATATCGAGTCTGGAGATTTAACCAAAACTGGGGGGACATACTAAAAAACCGTCCCAGACGCAGAGCGGTATCTGCGGTAATGGATCTTTTCCCATGTACAATTTCGTTTATGCGCCTGGGGGGTACACTTATATCCTTGGCTAATCGGTATTGGCTGACCCCCATGGGCTCTAAGAATTCCTCCATAAGAATTTCGCCTGGATGAATAGTAGGAAGCTTTTTGTTTTTCATATGATTCTCCTAATGATAATCTGTTATTTCAACATCATACGCATCGCCACCGCTCCATTTAAAACATATCCGCCATTGGTCATTGATGCGTATGCTGTATTGACCTTTCCGGTCACCTTTCAAAGCTTCTAATTGGTTTCCGGGTGGAATTCGCAGATCAGTTAATTCTGGCGCAGCATCAAGAATTACCAGCTTCTTACGCGCAACACGTTGAATATTTTGTTGCAATTTTCCCGAAAATTGCCTGTTGAATATTTTTTCTGTCTCTTTGTCCCGGAAAGATTTTATCATATAAGTGATAATAACGCATTGCGCTAATAACGTCAAACGTTATATTTGAAAATGCAGTCAATTTTTATTGGTTATAACGCCTCGAATCAAGCGTTCAGAAAGGCACGTTCGCGGGCCTTTCTGAATCGCCTGCATTCGATTGTTGGCGATCCCGATCTTCCCAATCTCGCAATCGAATTCCTTCTGACACTTTTTGCATTCGAAATCGATCTTCATTGGACCTCCATCATTCTCGTTTGTCGCCAACGACAAACTCATCAGCGCGCGGAAAGAATAGCGCGCAGCCACGAAATCTCCGATATAGTGCCACGCTTCTTCAGTTCCTTCTGAATTGCAAAGGAAGTTTGAAAAACATATGCGGGAAAAGGTCGTTCCGGATAAACTATGTCGGCAATATAAGTAGTTCCATCGAAAAAAAGGAAATAATCGAATGACCGGCAAGGAATTCATTCATTCCGACTTTTTTAACACATCGATCATGCTAAAGACTTTCCCTCTGCTGTTTGCCAATACCTTTTGATGCAGAAAGGCCGCCGCATCCAGTGTGCCCCGGGCATATATATCCCGGCCATTGACATTATGGCTGAACTGGAAGCGGACGGTTTTATCTTGAGAGTCAAGGGTATAGGTGTGCCAGGCGTGGCCGCCGAGATGCTCCTTGGGGATTTTCCATTGTTCGTGCTGGGTTCTGGGGTCGCGTTCCTTAATGATGCGGTCTTCGCTGAAAGGCGTCCCCAGCGCGTTGAAATACCGTACCATCGCTTTGGCGGTGCCGCTGGTGTCGGCTTTGCCCTGTTGGTGGCTTTCCCGGATTTGGAGCGTATATCCTTCAAAGAGCCCCGTGAAGTTGGCAGCGGCATATTCCATCATGGCCTGAAACCCGACAATCTGCTTGGCCATATTGGGTGCGATGACGGCGGAAACGGCCGACGAGGCAACGAGTTTTTCAAGACGGTTATGATCTCCCCCGGTGGTGCCCATCACAAAGGGAAGTTTGTGGCGACAGTAAAACTCGGCGTTGGCGTGAACTGCGGCCGGGTGGGTAAAATCCACCGAAATGAAACTTCCTTCCGTTTCTTTTATCGACTCGATAACGCCATCACGAGTATCCGGCCGGATCAGGTGAATGGCGGTTGCAGCGACAACCTGTTCGGCGGCGGTTATTTCAGGACCGGTGAGCGAATGGGCCACCAGCTGAAACCTTTTGTCATTGAGGACGTGGCCGGCCACGGCCTGGGCCATATTGCCGGGGATCCCATTTACCATCACTTTGATTGGGGTCATGTTTTTACCTCCCATGGATAATTAATCTGTTATTTATATAATACGGACATTTGATTCTATCAACGCTTTTCCGTCCTCCTCAGAATCAGTTGGGAGGAAGGGGTCAAGGATTCGAGGATTCAGGGGTTCAAGGGTTGAAAAAGCCCCGCCTTATGCATAAAAGTCAGGACGCCTGGATGGCAGCAGCCTTTTGAGTCTTGCTGTATTCCGGTTTTTCAGTTGTCCTGGTTTTCCAGCTAATTTTTATTTCACTTGAACCCTTGACCCCTCGAATCCTTGAATCCTTTTTTTCAAAGGCTCTCAACGATTTTCCGAAGGCGCGGAAATTCTTCCGGAACCAGACTGAGATTATCCTTTAACGTCTTTACTGCCGGCGGTATGAAAGCTTCAAAATAGGGTTTGCCTTTTTGCCGGCTCAGGTATCCGAATGCACCCAGCATCTGCAAATTTCGGGTAAGCGCACAATAGCGGTAGCCTTTATAAAAAGCGTCCCGAAAAATCCCGCTGGCCGCTTCGAGCTGCTCGAAGCAATAACTCAGGAGCCTTTCCTGAATCGAACGTGGGAGCTGCACATAGGGATCGATCAACAGAGAGGCCAGATCATATTGAATCGGCCCGAAGCGGCTGCCCTGGAAATCAATCAGATAATACTGACGGTTTTTCACCATGATGTTTCGGGATTGCAGGTCACGGTGCATCAACCCGATTGCAGCATACTGCAGGGCATTGTCGGCCAGGACTGAGAATTCTTCTGCCACATCTGTAAAAGAGACGCTGCGATTCAGGTAACCGTTTAGAAAAGCGTCCACAAAGTAGCGGCACTCTTTTTCAAGAATCAGTGTACGGTTGTAATCCGGAGTCTGATACGTCCATCCGGGATCAAAGCCGACGGCGCCCGCAAGCGACAGCTTCACCAGAACATCGATGACCGCCAGGTAGCAGGCGCAGATCGCATCACTATTGTCCAGGCTGCGGACGACAGCCTGCAAACTGTCGTTGCCGAGATCTTCCAGAAAGACCAGACCGCTGAAGGTGTCGAACAGAAAGATTTCAGGTACGGGAATCCCGCTGTTGAACAAATGCCGACCGATGGCAACAAAGGAATCCACCTCGGATTGCGCGTCCTGTTTGCGGATGCCATGATCGGCCAGGATCAGTGTGCGGGCGCCGGCGGAAAGCCGATACCATTTCCGGTCTGAACCGTCTCCCGGCAAGGGCGCATAATCAATGGGGTGGCGGATGTTCCCGCCAAAAGTCCGCTGAAAGGCCTGTGGGGCCATTCGGGTGAGAACGGTCTGCCGGTATCGCTCCGGGGTGCCGATATCCTTCCAGGACTGTGCCGGCGCAAGAAAGGCTTTCAATTTTCGGCCGGAGGACAGTAGGTTTGTGTACATATCGATGCTGCTCGAAAAACAGTTGTCCGGGATGAGGGAGAGTATTTCGGGGTCAAGGACCTGGATGCCGGTAAAGGTAAGGTTGCTGTATTTTTGCGGCAACGACAGGCCGTCAGCATTTTCAAACCCGAGAACAAAACCGTCTGAGTCGACCCGGACCGTGTTGAACTCCGGATCGTCGTAAAGGACCAGGGTGGACGGATGCGGGTGCTGAAGGTGAAAATCATAGACGGCTTTCAGGGAGATATTCGTAAAAATATCACTGTTGATAACCATGAACGGTCTATCGTCCCAGAAATCAGCGACATTCTTAATGGCGCCGCCGGTTCCCAGGATTTGCGGTTCATGCCGAACAGCTACCGGGACGTCATATTTCTGCCCGAAAATAAAGGTTTCGATTTTTTGCGGCAAATGGTGAGTGTTGATGATAATTTCCCGGCAGCCGGCCTTTTGTAGATTGCGGATAATGATGTCCAGCAGCGGACGGCCGTCTATCGGGAATAAACACTTGGGGGTGATTTTTGTATAAGGTTGCAGCCGCGTGCCGAGGCCGGCAGCGAGGATCAATGCTTTCATGTGAGACCTTTGCAAAACGCTCCCTTTCGCTCAATTTCGGCGTCAGGCTCAAATTTTAATCCTCGAAATACTCCTGGTATTCCTGTGGTTATCCCGCCGCGGCGGGACGCCTTCCTTGAACTTGAACGAAATTGAGCATTTTTCAATGGTCTCCATTGGTCAAATGTCCAATGGTTTCGATCGACTTTATGAACGGTTGCCGTTCTGGCCGTCATGTCAAAAAGACAGGTATCCCAGGAATCGCCGGATATTTTGATCATAGTGGCTTATTTTTTTTGTGCTGGCGGAACCTTTGACATCATGAGCAACGAAATAGTTTATGGCATTGTCGTAGTTGACCTTGGAGAGCGCCTCTTTGAGAGTAATCTCCTCCCTTTTGGACATCCGTATCCCGCGCGACTGGATTTTTTTGATCCGATCCTTGGGGCTGTTGGTATTGGCCGGGTAGCGTCGGAAATAATTCAGGACAACCCAGTAGGATTCAAAATAGGTTTTTAAAAAGTGTGCGAAAAACTTCAGTTTTCGAAGACCTGCCGAGGTGACATTGTAAGTGTCCGGTAGGGTGGGATGCGGCACCAGAATGGCGTCGTCAATAAAGGCCTTTAAGGTTTTACGGATGATATATTCTGGGGGGTGGTCGACGTCATACGCAAATTCATTTTGAAAGAAATCACGCAGAAAGTGATAATCATCATAGAGGTCCGCGGCTGAAAATTGAAACGCTTCTTTTGCGATAATGGCTAATGACGTATAGGCGGCCGGAATAAAAAAAGAGATACAGTTGTTTTTATAATATTCCAGCTGGGCCCTTTTATTAACCTGGATCATCAAGACGGTTTCACCCGACACACTTTGCTTGTTCGGTTCAATCCGTTCAACAAGCTTTTGCTGAACGTAACTCTCCAACACCTGATCAACGGCGCGAACCGGATCCATCAACAGGGTGTCTGCCAGGAGAGCATTTTGAGCGCTTAAATGCTTCATGAGGGTTTCGATATGAAACATCATGTGCTTGTATGAAATTCGCTTGCGGGAACAGTTTAAAATCGCACTGGCGGTCAGCGCGTGCGGGGTCACAACCGTAACTTTATTGATGGCATTGATAATCCTGAATCCCAGGTAACGACAGAGTGTATTTAATTCTTTCGGCTGTAATGCGGTGATCGATGTGTTGTTCTGCTCCAGGCGCTCTTTGATGGAAATGGGTTCATGAAATTTGATATAGATTCTGCCATAGCGTGTCTTTAAAAACTTCCTGGCCCGAATGACCTGCGAAAAACTTTCCGGTTTTTTCTGGCCGCCTTCGATTTCGTTTAAATAGGAGCCTTCCTCCAGCACCCGATCATAACCGATGTAGATCGGCACGAAAACCAGGTCTTGGCAGGCCCCGTTTTTATATGCATCCAGAAGAATCGAGAGCAGCCCGAGTTTGGGCATGATCAGCTTGCCGGTCCGGCTGCGGCCGCCTTCGATGAACAGTTCGATATTAAATCCTTCTTCAAGTAGTTTTTTGATATATTCCGTAAAAATCTTTGAATACAGGACTGCCCCCCCAAAGGTTCTTCTGATAAAAAAGGCGCCGCCACCCCTGAAAAAAGGGCCGATCGGCCAGAAAGAGAGGTTTTTGCCGGCGGCCACATGGGGGCAGGGCATGTTATTGAGATACATGATATAGGAGAGAATCAGATAATCGATATGGCTTTTGTGGCAGGGGATCAAGATCAGCGGTCCCTTCTGGTACATGCTTTTAAGCTGATTGAGTTCATCCTTGTTGACCGAAACCCCTTCAAACATGGTGTTGGTGATCCATCCGACCAGGGAGGCGGCAAGCCTGATAACAGCCGGGCTGTATGCGGCCGCAATTTCGTCGATACAATCTTCAGCTTCCTTTTGGACCTGATGGATCGGAACCTTCCTTTTTTCAGAATATTGTGCCATGTACTGTTGAAGGCTTTCATTCGTCAGGATATTTTCTTTAAATTCGATGCGCGACTTTAAGATCGGCCCGGTTATGATCTGGCGGTGGCGGTTGATCTGGAGCAGCAGGTTGCGGCGAAGCAGCAGTGTCTGGTGTTCAATGGTGCGATCCGAGTTTTCAGGGAGGGATACAAATGTTTTAAGGTTGATCGGTTCGGAAATTTCCACAAACACATTGCCGGGATCTTTAAACAGGGTAACGAGCCTTCGAATTCTGCCCGGATTCGTTTCCGTTCCGAAAAGCAAATCCGTAAGGCTTGAAATCGTCCGCTGCGGGTTTTTACTGAAAAACATCAACTGTGGCACCAGCACGATCGGCCGGTTGGTGGATTGCTGCATCCTGATCAGAAATTGAAGGGGGTTAGTTTCTTTTTTTACAAATCGGCGATAAAACCCTTTTTCCTCGATCAGCGAGAGTAAAGCCGAACGCCCCCTTAAAAGTTCCTTGCGGAAATAGTCATTTTGATAAGGGTTCAGCCTATTTTTATGGACAAGAAAATTGTCGACGTGGGCCAGTAGAATTTTTATTAGCCGAGAGACCGGCTGCCATAAAAACACCCGGTAATCAAAACCGATTTGGGGAAACGATAATTTTAAAAGCTGATATCGGACAAAGTAAAACAGAAACTCAAAAAGACTTTTATTACGGGTCACATATACGACAATCGCGTCTTCTTCTATTTTTTTCAGGGTCGGGATCTGGGTGTCGTCCAGCGTTATCCCGGAATAAAAAAGCTTCAAAATGTAAAAAGAAAAGGCGCCGATTTTCTGCGGGAGATAGCATAAATAATGATTGTATGTCCCCTGCAGATAGGTTGTCAGCCCGTTTCTAAATTTTGTTTTAATTTTTTTAAACATTATTGATACGATTGTTTCAGGTCAATATTGACAGACTCATAAAAAGTCCGAAATTTCGTCATGCCTGCGAAGGCAGGCATCCAGAAATATTTGAAAACACTGGATTCCCGCCTTCGCTGGAATGACGCTAAGGGATGAATTAAGACTTTTTACGAAAACATCGATATTCGATCATGGCCAATTTAACGTAATTTTTTAAACTAACAAAAATAAAAATCCAGTTC
>Ga0180009_10004827_pt1 | contig 14707 bp, 13 predicted proteins | sample OS_PC_MetaG_FD_123537 | JGI IMG/M metagenome (GOLD analysis project Ga0180009, IMG submission 123537) | Groundwater microbial communities from the Aspo Hard Rock Laboratory (HRL) deep subsurface site, Sweden - OS_PC_MetaG | ecosystem: Environmental > Aquatic > Deep subsurface > Groundwater...
CCCAGCCTCGGCGTTATACATTCTATTTGGTCTATCAAACCAAACTAATCCATCTAAATTTGGTCTGTCAGACCAAACCTTTATAAACTCTAAAAATACTAGCCGGGTATGGAAAAAGCAATTTTAAAGGCAATCTTGTTAGACCAAAACAAGATAAAAGAAGAAAATCTGGTTAAAAGGGATATCTTTAATGAAATAGAAAAAGATAAAAAAAATCCTTTTATTATAATCATTTCTGGAGTAAGAAGGTGTGGAAAATCTACCTTATTAAACCAAATAAGAACAAATCAGTGTTATTATATCAATTTTGATGATGAGAGATTAATCAATTTTAAGGTTAGCGACTTTCAAACAATGTATGAAATCTTAATTGAGCTTTTTGGAGAGAAAGAAATCTTTCTTTTTGATGAAATTCAGAATATTGATGGGTGGGAAAGATTTGTTAGGAGATTACATAATAACAAAAAGAAAATTTATGTAACCGGTTCAAATGCTTCTATGTTAAGCAGGGAATTAGGAACTCATTTAACGGGCAGGCATATAGCATATGAGTTATATCCTTTTTCATTCAGGGAATTCTTAAGATTTAAAAACCACCCCTTAGGTTCTATTGAAAAATTAAACTCAATAGAAAAAAGTAAATTAAAAAAACTTTTTAATGAATATTTAAATGAAGGCGGTTTTCCGGAATACCTACAGACAAAAAAAAGAGAATACCTAAAAACAGTTTATGAAAACATCTTGTATAGGGACATAATTACCAGATATCATCTTTCTTCACAAAAACCACTCAAGGAAACTGTTTATTTTGTTGCAAGTAACATAGGGAAGGAATTAAGTTTTAATGCCATAAAAAAAATAACAGGGTTAACTAGTGCCACAACAATAAAAGAATATTTTGAGTATCTTAGAAACAGTTATCTTGTTTTCTTAGTTTCAAAATATGACCCTTCATTAAAAAAACAGGCATATGCATCCAAAAAGTCTTACTTAATAGATGTGGGTATGGCAAAAGAAGTTGGATTCAGAACAAGTGAAGATGAAGGAAGACTTATTGAAAATGTGGCATTTTTGCATTTAAAGAGAAATAACAAAGAAGTCTTTTTTCATAAACAAAAGAGAGAATGTGACTTTATTTTAAGAAAAGGACTAAAAATAAAAGAAGCGATTCAAGTTACTTCGCATTTAGACTCAAAAAATGAGAAAAGGGAGATAGAAGGACTTTTAGAGGCATTAAACAGACATAATCTTAAAGAAGGATTAATCTTAACATTAGATGATGAAAAAGAAATAAACATAGATAACAAAAAAATAATGATTAAGCCATTATGGAAATGGTTATTAGAATATAATTAGCCCTCTTCAACACTCACAATCCTCAGAGGTTCACAAGTTGAGGGTTTTTTAGGAATAAACTAAGAAAAGATTTTCTAGTAAGGTTTAAATCTTTTTTATGTCTAATAAATGATAGAAAAATTTTAAAGAAGGAATTAAATGAAATCTTAAATAACTTTCCAAATTAGCTCTGGACAGTTGCCAAAGTGGCTCACCTACAATTTCGGAGTCTCTTCTTTGTTATTATGATAAAGTAGTTGCAGATAGAAATGTTTATAAAAAGAAGATTCTTAAAGATAATTATGGATTATAAGCAGTTTTTTGGAAGAGAATCTATTGTTGTTGCACCTGACCTAATTGGAAGATTTCTGTCAAGAAAAACAGAAAAGGGGAGTATTTGCGCAAGGATGATGGAAACAGCAGCTTATGAAAATGGGAGTGAAACTCCTTCGAGAGCAGGGATGAAATATTCTCCAGGTAGATTATTTCTAATGCCTTATAGGGGAAGTGATTTGTTTAATATAGCAACAGACATAGAAGGATTTCCTTCATGTGTGGAAATAAGAAAATTGCTTTTTATGGATGATATAATCAATGGATCGGGGGTTATCACTGAATTTTTAGGGTTGAATTCATCTTTTGATGGAATCCCATTAGGAAAGGAAATAAGGATTCTTGGAGAGAGAGTTAGACACATAAAACACTCAACTGAATTGGAGATGCCGGACAATTGCGTTGGATATTTTTCAATAAACCCCTAAGAGGTTAAGAATCAAAAAATGAAAAAGACTCCAAAAATGCTTGAGATTGAAGAACGATTCGGAGAGCCCATAGACATTATTCTTACAAGACTATATCACACTGAGAGAAAAAATTTAGAAGAAACAGGAGAATATCTTAACACAAGCTCTACTAATTTAAAAAAAATGTTGGATAAAGCAGGGATCAAACGTAGGACTACATCAGAATCCAGATTACCCCCAGATTTTAAAGAACCAACAAAGGATCAATTATATCAGTGGTACAGATTAGAAGGAAAGTCACTAAAAGAAATAGGGGATATGTTCGGGATAAGTCAGACTGCTGTAAGAAAAAGATTGATTAAGAAAAAGATTCCAATTAAAACCTGGTTAGAATCCAGATTACCCCCTAATTCTAAAGAACCAACAAGGGATCAATTATACCATTGGTATAGATTAGAAGGAAAGTCGCTAAAAGAAATAGGAGATATGTTTGGGATAAGTGGGAGTGCTGTAAAGAAGATATTAGATGATAAAAAGATTCCAACTAAAACCTTGTCAGAATCAAGATTGCCTCCTGATTTTAAAGAACCAACAAGGGATCAATTATACCAGTGGTACAGGGTAGAAGGAAAATCAACAAGAGGAATAGGGGATATGTTTGGGATAAGTAGGGGTACTGTAAAGAAGATGTTAGATGATAAAAAGATTCCAATTAAAACCAAATCAGAATCAGGATTACTCCCTGATTTTAAAGAACCAACAAGGGATCAATTATACCAGTGGTACAGATTAGAAAGAAAGTCACTAAAAGAAATAGGGGGGATATTAGGGGTAAGTGATTGTACTGTGATAGACAGAATGAAAAAAGCAGGTATCTCAATCAAAACCAAATCAGAATCCAGATTACCCCCAGATTTTAAAGAACCAACAAAGGATCAATTATATCAGTGGTACAGATTAGAAGGAAAGTCACTAAAAGAAATAGGGGGGATATTAGGGATAAGTTCTACAGCTGTAAGAAATGGATTAAACAGAGCAGGGATCAGGAGTAAAACTATGTCAGAATCCAGATTACCTCCGGATTTTAAGGAACCAACAAGGGATCAATTATATCAGTTGTATAAGGTAGAGGAAAAGTCGAGAAAAGAGATAGGGAAGATATTAGGGATAGGTGAAAATGCTGTAGGTCGGAGGTTAATCAAGGCAGGGATATATCAACCAAGAATAACAAATAACAAACACTTCTTGAACTTTCTAAAGGAAGATAAAACTGCCTGCAATCTGGTTGCAGCAGCTGTAAGCTTGAATGGGCAGGGGCAGGACATAGAGAGTATTATTCAGGAAATTTATTCCAACAGGTTCAAGAACAAGGATAAGCTCCATCAGATGCTTAATGACAATTCAAGAGAAATTATTAAGATGATTCAGGATGGAATCACTAACTTAGGTTATTACATAGGGGCCTATACCTTGCAAGACAAGGCAATAATCCCGGTTTTATTGGGGAATGCCATTGAATTGATTCCTGAGGCGCATATCACCTCTTCTCTTGAAGAAAAGTTGATTAGAATGTTAAGAATAAACTATAGCCCGCAATTTAACCAGGACCCCAATGCCACAATGGAAAAAATAAGGGGAGTCATGGCTAAAAACAATAAAAAAACCAAAAATTTGTATCAAAGGCTCTATGAACATTATGAAAGTGTCTTAAAACTGCAACAGGAACTAAGATGAAAAATTATAAGATGTATCAAATTGAAGCAATGAAAGATATTATAGACAAAAAAAGGGTTCTTGTAGCTGATGAAATGGGTATGGGTAAATGTGCTGAAGCCATAGGTGCAAAAGTAATTATAGAAAAAAGAGAGGGAAGAGATTTATCCACTCTTGTAGTTTGTCCTCCTTCTGTCATGCATCATTGGGAGAAAGAAATAAGAGAATGGTATCCCAAAGGAGAAGATACGAGGATTTCCAAGATATTAACAACCACCTACAACCAGGATTTAGTTAAAGCAAAGAATTCTGATTTTGTGATTGTTAGTTATCATACGCTTTCCTACTACGGGGAAGATATTTCCAAAATAAGGGAGTTAAAAAATTTGGGTTTTGAATATGGAATAGTGGATGAGGTGCATAATGCAAAGAATCCAGAATCCATAAGAAGTTCGGCAGTAAGAGAACTTTTTCATTCAATGGATTATTTGGCATTATTAACAGGAACTCCTATTCCAAACACTGTTATAGACATCTACTCTTCATTGAATCTTCTGGACAAAAAGGCATTTCCCATTAGTTCTGACAAACCAAGAGCCATCTTGAACAGTTTTTACCAGTTGTTTAAAACTGATCCAGAATTTGTAAGCAGGATGTTCAATGATCATTTAGTGTGTGGAACTGCCAGAAAAGTAGAAGATTATTTGCATATGAAAGTGCCATTATTGAATGTAGTGCCTTTGAATGTATTATTAAAAGATGAGCACAGGGATGTTTATTTAAATATCTATGAAAATGAAAAAATTAGTCCAGCAGTAAAATTAGTGCAATTAAGGGCTGTTGCCCAAGACCCAAATTTGGCAAAACCAGGATTCTTAAGTCCAAAACTTGCAAAAAGGGTAGGGGCAATTGAGTCCTCTGTATATTTGGCTTTAGATGGATTATTAGAAAAAATTGTTGATGAAAATGGCAAGATACTAGTATTCAGTGATTTCAGGACAAATGTGACAGATTATTTAAAAGAGAGATGGAAGGAGTTCAACCCATTGGTTATAGACGGAATAAAACCAAGAAAGATTGATGGGTGTGAATCTAGTGAAAAACTGGCGATGAGGGAATTCATCAGGCAAAAATTTCAGAAAGACACCAATTATAAGATTCTGATTACAACTACAGTGATGGACGAGGGGGTTGACTTAACCGCAGGAACAGACATTTTTCATTTGCGTATGCCCTATTGCCCTTCAGTATTTGATCAAAGGAATAGAAGATCTCAAAGAATAGGTGAGGTAGAGAAAGGAAGAGTTAATATTCATCCTATAAAAACTTTATTGGATTACATTTCAACAATTGACGAGGGAGTTGAAAAGCTGTCAGAAGAGAAGAGAAAAATCAATAATTACATATTAAACTACCCTTATAGCCTTACTAAAAGTGATTTAAATGAAACAAAAAAGCTAAAATCCGGAAGGTCAAAATATATCCAGCTATTTTTAGAAGAACCCCAAAAATTGATAATGGATCACCTTTGTTCAATAAAAAACAGGGGGTTTAAAAGGATTTCAGAGCTTTACGAGAATTCTCCCGAGGAAGGAGAACAATTCGCAAAATTATACACAAATTACTGGAAGGGGTTTTATGCAGGGAACACTGCTAACCTTTATGCAAAAATAATAAAAATCATTGAAGAATTAAAAGGGCCAAAAAGAAAAATAGATATAGCATCAGGCCCATTTTCCCTCTCAAGAACGATAAATGAGCCTGTTACAAATCTTGATATTAACCCCTACATGCTTTATGCAGGAAAATTACTTGAAGAAAGAGAAGAGGTGAAAACAGGAAATGTTGCCTTAAATGCTACTTTCCATCAACTGCCCATCAGAGACCAGTTATACAATTTGGCTCTTTGTTCCTTGGCACTCCACTGCTCAAAGACCTTTATAATACATAAAAAAAGAAAAATAAAAGAGAGGGAATTAGCATTCAGGGAGATGAACAGGATATTAGAAGATGGAGGGTATGGGATAATCACTTTGCCTCATACAGTAATAAATGAAGGGGATTTCACCATTTTTTATGATTCTTTAGCAAAATTGGGTTTTGAGGTATTGCCCTTCTCGGGGTTTTACAGGGGAAAAGAAGATCCAAATTTTAAGGTTTATCTAGCAGCATTAAGAAAATTGAGAGAACCTTGTAGGGAAAATTTAGATGAGAATGCCTTGGCTTGGAAAATGGATAAGGAATTCAGTGCAATACAAAAAAGCACTAAGCAAAAGAAGAAACCCCTTGTTCCAGAACCCAAACCAATCAAGAAAGAGGTTATTAATGAATTTTACCACACAAGGAAAAAAGAGAGTTTAGAAAAGTTAATAAGAAATACAATTTATTCTAGCACCCCACAAACCTCATCATAAAATCAACCTTTTCCCAAGTTCTCTCAGCTTCTCAAAACCACACATCTTTTTATATGTTATCAACAGAGTCCTGTCTATCAAAACTAGAAAAACAATAAAAAAAAGAAATTAGTTTTCTTTAATCAACTTTGTTTTATCTTTCCTAAAACTTTTCGCTTCTTTCGCTTCCTTTTTGAAGCAAATTGACATTCTGGGCTTGTGGCCCTCTTTCGCCTTCAACAGGTTCAAAAGAAACATGGTCATTATCACGCAAAAAGGCGCCTCCTGCTACAGAAGAATGATGCACAAAATAATCTTTGCCATCTTCACCTTGGATAAAACCATATCCTTTATCTCTGTTAAACCATTTGACAGTTCCTTCCATTTTTTCCTCCAATATACAATTGCTCAAGAAATCCTGAACAATGATGGATTAATGTGCTATGTTCCTCTTTTTAAAACTTTGGGTAACTCGCAAGCTGTGTAACTTCATGACATAACACGGGGTAACACGCAAGCAGACAATAGTAAGCTTTAAAAACAATTCTTACAGCAACTAATCGTATGACAGAATTAAAAGAAAAAATAAAAAACAAGGAAGTAGTTATTGGTACAGATAGAGTCCTGAAAAAGCTAAGAACAGGAAAACTAAGTAAAATCTATTTTTCATCAAATTGTCCAGCACATACAAAAGATGATATAGAGCACTACGCAAGGCTTCACAACATACAAATAAAACAATCAAAAAAAACAAATGAGGGGCTGGGGATATTATGCAAAAAACCATTTTCGGTTTCTGTTCTCGGTTATTAAGATGATCAGGAAATTTGATATTGATATGATTCATCAAATAAACCTGTTTGAGAAGATAACAAAATCAAGGTTAAAAGACATAATCCCAAAGCAGGATACCTTAATTTACATAATCCATCCAGGACAGATAGGAAAGGCAATAGGGAAAAAAGGAATCAACATAAAAAAACTCAATAAAATAACAAAAAAGAAGATAAGAATAGTGGAATTCAATCTAAATCCAAAGATATTTGTACAAGGGTTTATCGCTCCAATAAAACCAGACTCAATAGACATAACCAATGAAACAATGGAAATAAAAGCCGATAGGAAAACAAAGGGTTTATTAATAGGAAAAAATCAGCAAAACTTAAGGATACTCAAGGATGTCACAAAGCAATACTTTAACCTTGACATAAAGATTAAGTAAAAAATTTAAATGGGCTGCAAGCCCATTGCGAACGAAGCTTTCATAAGTCTAAAGCGAATGAAAGTCTGGTGTGATAACACCAATATGAGCTTAGAAGTTTGGGGGTCTTAGATCATTTTCAAAGGGGCTAAAAAATGAGCAAGAAATCAAAAGGACTTAACGCAGGGAAAAAACTAAAGAAAAGAAGAAAGAAGTTTAGATGGAACAATAAATGGTTCACTAAGAGAATGCTGAATTTAAAGAAAAAGTCAGACCCATTGAGAGGTTCGCCACAAGCAAAAGCAATAGTTCTTGAAAAATCCCAAGTTGAGGCAAAACAGCCCAACTCCGCTATGAGAAAAGTAGTAAAAGCTCAGTTGGTAAAAAACGGAAAAAAAGTAACAGCTTTTGTTCCAGGATACAATGCAATAAAATTCATCAATGAACACGATGAGATAATAATAGAATGCATAGGTGGGAAGATGGGAAGAGCAAAAGGAGACATACCAGGAATCAGGTGGCAGGTAATAAAAGTTAATGACCAGAGCTTGGATGCACTTGTCAAAAGAAAGATAGAGAAAGGTAGGAGATGATGCTCATATTCAATAAGTGGGAAACAGGGAAAATAACTGTTCAGGATCCTGGACTAAAGAGATACATAAACTTACAGCCCATCATAGTTCCAAAAACAGGCGGAAGAAATGTAAAAGTCAGGTTTTGGAGAAATAAGTATCACATAATTGAAAGATTAATCAACAAGATGATGGGGCCTGGACACAGGGGAAAGAAACACAAGACCACATCAGGAAAATGCACCGGCAAATCACAAAAAAATTATGCAATTGTCAAAAAAGCATTTGAAATCATAGAAGACAAGACAAAGAAAAACCCTGTGGAAGTCTTTGTGAAAGCAGTGGAAAATGCAGCACCAAGAGAAGAAATCACAACAATAGAATATGGTGGTGCAAGATATCCTCAGACTATTGAATGTTCTCCGCAGAGGAGAATAGACATCACCTTAAAGCAGATGATACAAGGTGCTTATCAAAGGTCCTATGGCAAAAAGAAAAGCATGTATGTTGCCTTGGCAGAAGAGATAATGGCAGCATACAACATGGACCAGCACGCATCACAAGCAATATCCAAGAAACTTGAGTTTGAAAGACAGGCAGACGCATCAAGGTAAACATTAATTCTCCTTTATTTAACCACCCTACAAACTCACTTAACAACCACAACTTTTCTCACTTCTCTCCTTCCATCATTACCAGCAAGATTAAGGAAATAAACACCGCTGCCAACTCCAGCACCACTATCTCCCCTGCCATCCCAGATTATCTCATGCTCTCCAGCACCATAATGACCATCAACAAGTTTTCTTACTAATCTTCCCCTCACATCATAAACATTAACACCATATCTTCCAGCCCTGTCCGAACTGAATTTTAATTTTGTTTCAAGATTAAAAGGATTAGGATAAGCATCATAAACTTTCCACTCTGGAGCATTACTATGACTCACAAAATTATTTTCCTGCCCGCCAATAAGATAAACATTATCAGCAGCAACCCAGTCAGCAGAATCATATCCATCTCTGATATAAGACGGACTCCTGTCTTCATCAGCATTTAATTGCATTCCCCAGTGATGAAGACCCACTGAATAGCCAAGAATAGGGTCTTCGCCTGTCATCGGGTCATTTTTCCATATATATCTCACCATCTCTCCAAAAGTTAAATTCCCATCCATATTCAAATCAGCATTAAGAAAACCACTACTATCATAGCACAAGCCATTAGTTAAATTCTCCTCAAAAATATTTCCGCCAGAAATATTATAAGCATCTGTCATTGAAAAAGAAGAAACTTTCTTTCCTCTCGCATTTTCGTGAGTCCCGCCGCCAAAACAATGACCCACAAAAAGACTGACCTGCACCCCATAATCTCTAAACTCTTTCAAAGGAATATCAAAAGCTTCCCAATCCTCAAGAAATCCATCCACAAAATAAAACCTCTCCTGAAGACTGACCCAGCCAGTATCTTTTCCATCACCATTAAAATCACCCGAAAGAAGCCCGTCACCATCCTTGTCAATAAGATTAACATTCATTTTTGAATAATCACTTTCCCAAGAATTAAGACACGCACCAAGATACTGCTTACCGTCATCAAGCCGGACAGCAAAAGCATGGTCAGGAAAATTCTTTGCATCTATTGAAAGCGCAAGCCCCGCATTTTTTTTAATATCAAACACCTCATTAGTAAAAGCACCTGTCGTGTCAGTCCAGAGATGATAATAAAAAAGGTCTTTCTCATCATCACTAATTCTCACATCCCTGTCAACATCAGAAGACAAGTAAGAGAAGACCCTATTGATTCCAACCTTTTCAGTACTGTCATTCTCAGCCACAAAACTCACACCATAAGCTACCCTCTCCCCATTCTTGTAATTAAAATAAATTCTCTTTTCATTAAGACCCACATATTTTCCATACAACCCCCCACTGCTAAAAGCCCTAAGAAAACAATCTCTCTCAATGCAGTCCTTGTCAAACTTCCTGAATTCCACTAATCCCTCATCCTCACTAACATAAACAGGAACATAAGTAAATCCAACATTTTTGACAGGAACCCAAGGCAGGTTCTTGTAATACCCTGCACCATCTCCAGGAAAAATTATAACAAGCTTGTCATCCTTATCCATCCTTGTTTTGTAATCAGTCAGCACTCCAAGATAATTATCCGTAGTTGCTTCAGCACCAGAAAGAACAGTTAGCTTATCCACCTCAACAAGATCACTTTCAATTAATCTCTCACTCAATGGCCCAACCCAATCAATAAACCTCTTTTCTCTCGAGCCAACCACATAAAGAACATAATTATCTTCTAAACCATCACTATCTCTTATAGCTATTTTCTCCAGTTTCCCCAATCTTCGCGAAACATCAGCCCTTTTGCTCTCAAAAACATCCCTCACTTCACCATCACAAAAAGTGACTCTCGCAAAGTCCCTGAAATATTCCACATTATCAAAAAGGTTTTCATTAACAGAAACCATTTGTCCATTTTCATAAAATACTGGCTCCTGCTTTATCTTCTCCAATTGTTCAGCAGCAAGCTGGTCAAACCCCTTGACTTGTGAAGGGCTAAAATACTTCTTGCTCTGTCCAAAACCAAAAGACGCAAAACTAGCTAATAAAAAAACCAGTCCCTTTTTACAAAACTCTTTTTTAAAACCCCTTTTAGTCATAGCATTAAGTTAACTCAATCTTTTTTTAACAATTTATGTAAAGAAATATATTGTTCAGAACATATCCTTTCACCACTTTGAAAAGGTCAAATTTAAATATCTTTGCACCCCATAAAAAACCATGTCAAAACATATTACAAGGAGGGAGTTTATGGAAACTTTTGCTGCGGCATCCTGCATTTACGCTATCCCAAATTCTATCCAAAAAACAAGCCTCTTTTTCAACCAACCAACTAAAATAACTTCCTCCCTAAACCAAACAACTCAAACAGCCACTCTCGCAGATTATGTCAATTCTAAGAGTGAAGTGCCTATTTTTACAGATTATCCTCCAGGGATTCCAACTATGGGTTTGTCAGAAGACCACAAATTTAACAGAGGCATTCATTTATGTAGCATTAACGACCAATGGAATAAACTCTGCAAAGACTGGCTTAAAAAAGGATTTTCTCTTCAGGAAACAGAACAAAATCTCTTTCATATAAAAGACCTTGAGAAAAAGCTTATTCACGCAGAAATCTCAATAAAAAAAGACACAACAAACAACATAACCAACTTCTCTTTTCTTCCAATAAGAAGATACCAGAATGAAAACCTTTTTCCGCTCCTTTTTAGGGCAGAAATAGATGAAGAAAATCTTGGAAAAACACTAAAAACATACAAAGTACAGCTTTCCCAAATAAAAACCCCCTCCATCTTGGCAATTACTGATGAAACAGCACAAGAAACAAGAATTGTGGATGACCAAAAAGCATATCAGGACTTCATCAAGCTCGGAACAGCAGTGCTTAACACGCCAAGAGATAAAAAAACTAATTAATTACTCTGAACATGAATCAAGATCTCTATAATCAACTACCTTGAATTTCAATCAAGATTTCTAAAATCCTTCTTCAACCAGCTTTTGTTCAAGATATGTTGTTGTGTTCTACACATTAATCAAGAATTAACAATTTAATTGCGATACTTTAATAAATAAAAGGATTTGTGAGTTTCGTGATTAAACCCATAAATTCAACGAGGAATACTAATCACTTTCCTCTTCATCATCAGGCTCATCTTGATCAGACAACACCCGCAATCCTTTTTCAGGAGGATTGACCAGCGTAATTGTTTTAAGTTGAGGCATCCTATGCTCATAAAAGGAAAACCACTATTTAAACTTAACTAAAATGGCAAAAAACAAGAAAAAGGAAAAGATTCATTTCAAGGAGAATATAAAGGAATATTTCAGTTTCTTTAAGGGATTCAGGGTTCTCTTTTTTAGTGCATTGTTTTTTGTTCTCATAAAAGAAGGAATGAAAATTGCGGAAAAGTTCTTGTTAAAGATGGCAATAGACAATGGAACCGCTTTCTCCAACAACTCTCTTACATCCACGGATTTTACAAGAATTCTTCTCTTCTTGGGGATTGCTTTCATAATCTTGCTAATAGTCAGGTATGCATCTGACTGGATTGAACTGCATTTCACAAATCGACTTGAGGGAGGTATGATATTAAAATTAAAGCAGAAATACTTCAACCACACCCTTGACCTTGACCATAAATTTCACGTATCACACAAGACAGGGAGCATGATATCCAAGATAAGTAGGGGTTCAAGGGCAATGGAAAGTATGACTGATGTCATCTTGTTTAACCTCGCCCCATTAATCTTTCAGGTAATAGTGCTCACCATATCTTTTCTCTATCTTGACTTTACGTCAGCAGTCATAATTTTTGGAATAATCACCGTCTTTGTTTTACACAGTTTGTTCATACAAAAAGTTCAGCAACCAGCAAACCTGGAGGCAAACAAGGCAGATGACAGGGAAAAAGCCCATATGGGCGACATCTTTACGAACATAGAATCCATAAGATATTTTGGAAAAGAGATGAGAATCAAGGGATTGTTTGCAAGACTTTCTGAAAAGACAAGAAAAGCAATGATAAGGCATTGGGATTATTTCAGGATTTATTCCTCTAACCAGAATTTGATTCTTGGGTTAGGAACTCTGCTCTTAATGTATTTCTCAATGAAAAGATTGCTTTCAGGAGAAATAACTTTGGGGACTATAATCTTTATCTACACCACTTATTTTGGATTGGCAGAACCATTGTACAGGTTTGCAGGAGGGCTTAGGGAATCTTATCGTTCAATAGCTGATTTGCAGGCAACTTTTGAATATGGGAAAATACAAAAAGAAATAATTGACAAGAAAGGTGCAAAAAAAATAGAAGTCCAAAGAGGAGAAGTTGCCTTTAATAATATAAGTTTCAATTACGGTAAGAGGAAGATATTTGAGAAATTTGACCTCCTTATTCCTGCAGAAAAGAAAGTTGCACTTGTTGGCCATTCTGGATGCGGAAAAACAAGCTTGATAAAACTTCTTTACAGGTTTTATGATGTTGATTCTGGAAGCATAACAATTGACAATGAAGACATCAGGGAATTCAAACAGGAGTTTTTAAGAAGTGAAATGTCCATAGTACCGCAGGAGTGCATATTATTTAATGATACCATCTACAACAACATTGCTTTTTCCAACCCAAAAGCTTCAAGAGAAAAGGTTATGGATGCTATTAAGTTTGCACAATTGGACAAGATAATCAAAACCTTGCCTAAAAAAGAAAGGACTATTGTTGGAGAGAGAGGAATAAAACTTTCAGGAGGAGAAAAGCAAAGAGTCTCTATCGCAAGGGCAATACTTGCAGACAAGAAGATACTTGTTCTTGACGAAGCAACTTCTTCCCTTGATTCAGAAACCGAATACGAGATACAAAGGGATTTGAGCAGCCTTATGAAAGGAAGAACAAGCATAATCATAGCTCACAGGCTCTCAACAATAATGCACGCAGATACTATCATAGTTATGAAAAAAGGAAAAATTGTGCAGGCAGGAAATCACAACCAGCTCATAAGAGAAGGCGGGGAATACAAGAAACTGTGGAACCTCCAAAAAGGCGGGTATATTAAGTAATCCCTCAACTCTTTCCAAATCCATTAATTATCCCTAGACAATCACCTGTTTATTTGTTTTTCTTTGGTTTGGAATAATTTTTCCTTGGTTTGAAATGAATTGATACCTCAGATATACCATCATAAGCACCACCTACAAACACCCCAGGATGATGTTCAGACCTTACAATCCATCCTTTTTCCCTATATCCTTAGATATAAAAAAGTGCCTATTTTACAGGGGGTTGTTTAATGTATAATCTTATGACAAATGTCATGAAACTACACACAGGAAAATTAGTAGAAAAGTTTATAAATCATTATAATTATTAAATATATACGTCAATTGCCAGGGGGTTTATCCAATTCTATTTGGGTAGGCTATCTGGGATTCGGTCAGTGACCCTTTGGCGTAACTTTTTATTTATGTTTTTTATATCTTTTAAATACAAACCTCCTAAGAAATTTTTCTATATCTTCTAAATTTATATCCACATATGTAGTAAGTTTATTTAAGGTATCATTATGCATCAATTTAGCATACCTGTGTGCTTCTGAAGAATTAGGTAGTCTTTGATGGAGTGGAGAGCCAATTTGTATTCCTAACTTTTTTTCCAATAAATACCGAAGGGTATTATTTATATCATTTTTATGACGATAAAAATCCCTACAAATTGTTAATGAAACCCTCTCTTTCAATCCAATTGATTTAAATAAATAATAGATAATCACACAATATAATTTTACTTTAAAAAGAGCTATTTCTTTTCCAAAATCTCTATATCCATATTTCTGTTTATGCCAATTATTAATGATGGTTTCAATTAATTCTTTTTTAAATTTAAAACCTTTAACAATGCTTCCTTCACCAGAAATACATATTACATAATCTTTACTAAATATATCATAACCACTAACATCTATTTCAAATTTCATAAAATAAACAGGAATTAATAAGTTTTAAATTTATCTGTTGTTGGTTCTAATAATAGCATTGGTGTGGATTGCTTTTACTTTCAGCATTCTACTTCTTCAACCACCTATTATTATAACCACTCCTTTAAACCTACCCAAAAACCCTCTCAAACTCCCTCATAAAATCCTCAACAACTCCGCCATTACGAATAACAACAAG
>Ga0180009_10004828_pt1 | contig 14706 bp, 13 predicted proteins | sample OS_PC_MetaG_FD_123537 | JGI IMG/M metagenome (GOLD analysis project Ga0180009, IMG submission 123537) | Groundwater microbial communities from the Aspo Hard Rock Laboratory (HRL) deep subsurface site, Sweden - OS_PC_MetaG | ecosystem: Environmental > Aquatic > Deep subsurface > Groundwater...
GCCCGTGGTGGTGCAGTCGATGACCAACACCGATACCGTCGACATCACCGGCACCGTACGCCAGGTGCAGGCATTGGCCGAAGCCGGCTCGGAACTGGTTCGCATCACCGTCAACACGCTGGAAGCCGCCGCCGCGGTGCCGCGCATTCGTGAGCGTCTCGATGTGCTGGGTTGCCGCGTCCCGCTGATCGGCGACTTCCATTTCAACGGCCACAAGCTGTTGACCCAGGTCCCCGAGTGCGCCCAGGCGCTCGCCAAGCTCAGGATCAACCCCGGCAACATCGGCCGCGGCAACAAGCGTGACGAGCAGTTCGCGACGTTGATCGAAGTGGCGTGCCGCTACGACAAGCCGGTGCGCATCGGCGTCAACTGGGGCAGCCTCGACCAGGCGCTGGCGGTGCGCATGATGGACGATAATGCCCGCCTCGCCGAGCCGGAAGACGCTGAGGTGGTGATGCGCCGCGCGATGGTCGCGTCCGCGCTGGAGTCGGCGAAAAAGGCCGAAGAACTCGGCCTCGGCGGCGACAAGATCATCCTGTCGTGCAAGATGAGCCGGGTGCAGGATCTGATCGCGGTCTACCGCGATCTCGCGTCGCAGTGCGACTATCCGCTACACCTCGGGCTGACCGAAGCCGGCATGGGCTCGAAGGGCATCGTTGCCTCGACCGCTGCGCTGGCGGTGCTGCTGCAGGAAGGCATCGGCGACACCATTCGTATTTCGCTCACGCCCGAGCCGGGCGGCGATCGCACCCAGGAAGTTCGCGTCGGCCAGGAAATCCTGCAGACGCTCGGCCTGCGCGCGTTCACCCCGCAGGTCACCGCCTGCCCCGGCTGCGGGCGCACCACTTCGACGGTGTTCCAGGAACTGGCGCAGGACATCGAAAGCTATCTGCGCAACCAGATGCCGGTCTGGCGCAGCCAGTATCCCGGCGTCGAAACCATGCAGGTCGCGGTGATGGGCTGCGTGGTCAACGGCCCCGGCGAATCCAAGCACGCCAATATCGGCATCTCGCTGCCCGGCACCGGCGAAGTGCCGGTCGCGCCGGTCTACGTCGACGGCGAAAAGACCGTGACGCTGAAGGGCGACCGCATTGCTGCGGATTTCCAGGCGATCGTCGAGGACTATGTGCGCAGCCACTACGCGGCTGCGTGACACGCAACCCAGTTGATGAATTTATGAGCAACAACATTCAATCCGTGCGCGGCATGAACGACCTGCTGCCCGATGTCACCGACACCTGGCAGGGCTTCGAGGCGATCGTGCGCGACTGGCTGCGGCGCTACGGCTACCGCGAGATGCGCACGCCGATCCTCGAGCACACCAGCTTGTTCAAGCGCGCGATCGGCGAGGTGACCGACATCGTCGAAAAGGAGATGTACACCTTCGTCGACGAGCTGAACGGCGAATCGCTGGCGCTGCGCCCCGAAGGCACGGCCTCGTCGGTGCGCGCGGTGATCCAGCACAACCTGTTGTACGACGGCGGCAAGCGCCTCTGGTACACGGGCCCGATGTTCCGTCACGAGCGCCCGCAGAAGGGCCGTTACCGGCAGTTCCACCAGGTCGGTGTCGAGGCGCTCGGCTTTGCCGGACCGGACGTCGATGCCGAACTGATCGTGATGTGCGCCGACCTCTGGTGCCAACTCGGCATCGCACCGACGCTGCAGATCAATACCCTGGGCGACCTCGAATCGCGGCATCGCCATCGGGCCAAACTGATTGCCTATTTCGAGGCGCACCAGGATGCGCTCGACGAGGATTCGACGCGGCGGCTGCACAGCAATCCGCTGCGCATCCTCGACAGCAAGAACCCGGCGATGCAGGCGCTCAACGACGCCGCGCCCAAACTGATGGACGAGCTTGATGAGGCGGCATTGGCGCACTTCGATGCGTTGCAGGCGCTGCTGCGCGCCAACGGTATCGCGTATGAAATCAACCCGCGTCTGGTACGTGGGCTCGACTATTACAATCGCACCGTGTTCGAATGGGTGACCGACCAGCTCGGCGCGCAGGGCACAGTGTGCGCGGGCGGCCGCTACGACGGCCTGATCGAGCAGCTGGGCGGCAAGCCGGCGCCCGCTGCCGGCTTTGCCATGGGCATCGAGCGTCTGCTGTCGCTGATGGAAGCGGCCGGCACGCCGCTGGCGACAGCGGTGCCGGATGCGTATATCGTGCACGCTGGCGAGGCGGCGCAGGCGTTTGCCTGGCAGGCGGCAGCCGCGTTGCGCAGCGCAGGACTGGCCAGCGTGCTGCATTGTGGCGGCGGCAGCTTCAAGTCGCAGATGAAAAAGGCCGATGCCAGCCGCGCACGCTATGCGGTGATCATCGGCGACGACGAAGCAGCGGCGCAGCAGGTGACGCTGAAATCCCTGCGCGGCACCGGCGAACAGACCCGCGTTGAACTGGCGCGGGCAACCGACATTCTGAAACAGGCATCAATTTAAAAAGGCATTACGCAATGGCAACCTACGATCTCGACGAACAGGAACGGCTGGACGAACTGAAAGCCTGGTGGAAACGCTGGGGCAGCGTGGCGATGTTCGGGCTGGCGGTGGTGATCGCGGCCGTGGCCGGCTGGCGCTACTGGCAGAACCACATCGTGACGCAAAGCCTGGAAGCCGCCACCGTCTATGAAAAACTGACCCAGTCGCTGGAGGCCAACGACCTCAAGTCCGCGCGCGAGTCGGGCGGTCTGCTGATCGAGCAATACAAGGGCACCGCCTACGCGCCGCGTGCCGCGCTGCTGCTGGCCAAGCTGCATGTCGCCACCAAGGATTTGAAAAGTGCGCAGACCCAGCTGGAATGGGCAGTGGCCAACGGCAAGGAGCCCGCGATCCGGGATCTGGCGCGGCTGCGTCTCGCCGCGGTGCAACTCGACCAGAAAGCCTACGATGCGGCGCTGAAAACGCTCTCCGCCACGCACAGCGATGCCTATACCCCCCGCTTCGACGACCTGCGCGGCGACGTGCTGCTGGCCCAGGGCAAGACGGCCGAGGCGCGTGCCGCTTACCAGACGGCCTTCGGCAAGATGGGCGAAGACAACCCCTACCGCAACATCGTCGAACTGAAACTCGACGCGCTGGGGGGAGACGCCAAGTGAAGACGCATGTGATCATTGCCAGCCTCGCGCTGGCGCTCTCCGGCTGCAGTGCAGTCGGTTCGATGACCAGCACCGTGGGCGGCTGGTTCGGCTCCGGCCCGTCCAAAGCCAAGCCGGCTGAACTGGTCGAATTCAAGCCGCGCGCCAGCCTGGTCGAAGCCTGGAAAGCCGACACCGGCGATGCCGGCGGCTATCTGCTGCGTCCGCAGGCCGAGGGTGACGATGTGCTGGCCGCCGGCGGCAGCCGCGTGGTGCGCGTCACCGTCGCCAATGGCAACACGGTCTGGCGCACCGATACCGGCGTCAAGCTGTCGGCCGGCGCGGGGGCGGGGCAGGGCCTCGCGCTGGCGGGCGGCGGCAAGGGCGAGCTGCTGGCGCTCGACCTTGCCAGCGGCCAGCAGCGCTGGAAAGTGACACTGTCGAGCGAAGTGAGCGGCCAGCTGCTGACCGTGGCCGATACCGTGATCGCCCGCACCGGCGACGGTCGTATCCATGGCCTGGCGGCGGCCGACGGCAGCCGCAAGTGGCTGTACACCCGCACCCTGCCGGCGCTGAACTTGCGCGGATCGGGCGGCATGGTGGTGCTTGACGAGGTGCTCTACGCCGGCTTTCCCGGCGGCAAGCTGGTGGCACTCAACGCGCTCAATGGCGCCCAGTTATGGGAAGCCACGGTGGCGCTGCCGCGCGGCGCCACCGAACTCGAACGGGTGGCCGATGTGATGGGCAATCCGGTGGTGGATGAGCGGCAGGTGTGCGCCGTCGCCTATCAGGGCCGGGTGGCCTGCTTCGATCGCCGCACCGGCGCCACCTTGTGGGCGCGCGACACCTCCAGCAACAGCGGACTGGCGATGGACGAACGCACCCTCTACGTCACCGACGACAAGGATGCCGTGACCGCCTACGACAAGGCCAGTGGCCGCGCCGGCTGGCGCCAGGATGCGTTGGCGCGCCGCCAGGTCACCGCGCCGCTGGCGCTGGGCGCCTGGGTGGTGGTGGCCGACGGCGAAGGCTATGTGCATGTGCTGTCGGCCGACGACGGCAGCTTCGTTGCACGCGCCAAGGTCGACAGCGGCGTGCGCACGGCGCCGGTCGACATTGGGCCGGGTTTCGCGGTGCAGACTGTCAAGGGCACCGTAGTCGCTTTCAGACTCAAATAAATCGCGCGTTGATGAGATCGACGCGCAGCTAGGATAAACATGCTTCCCACTCTGGTGCTTGTCGGGCGTCCCAACGTCGGCAAGTCCACGCTATTCAACCGCCTCACCGGCACGCGTGACGCCCTGGTGCACGACATGCCGGGGATGACGCGCGACCGTCATTACGGGCGCGGCCGCATCGGTGAAAAACCGTATCTGGTGGTCGACACCGGCGGTCTCGAACCGGTGGCCAAGGAAGGCATCATGGCCGAGATGGCGCGCCAGACGCTGCAGGCCATCGACGAGGCCGACGCGGTCATTTTCATGGTCGATGCGCGCAGTGGCGTGACGCCGCAGGACAAGGTGATCGCCGACCGCCTGCGTCGCGCGACCTGTCCGGTGCTGCTCGCGGTCAACAAGGCCGAGGGCATGAACCGCGCGGTGGTCACCGCCGAATTCCACGAGCTGGGCCTGGGCGAGCCGCTGGCGATTTCCGGCGCGCATGGCGACGGCATCGCCGATCTGGTGGACATGGCGCTGGCGCCGTTTCCCGAGGAGGAAGACAAGACCGACGATTTCGGCATCCCGAAAATTGCGCTGGTGGGCCGTCCCAACGTCGGCAAGTCGACCCTGGTCAACGCGCTGGTCGGCGAGGAGCGCGTCATTGCGTTCGACCAGCCGGGCACCACGCGCGATTCGATCTATGTCGAGTTCGAGCGCGACAACAAGCCCTACATCCTGATCGACACCGCCGGCGTGCGTCGTCGCGGCAAGGTGTTCGAGACCTTCGAAAAGTTTTCCGTCATCAAGACCTTGCAGGCGATCGAGGACGCCAACGTGGTCGTGCTGGTGCTCGATGCGCGCGAGAACATTTCCGAGCAGGACGCGCATCTGGCCGGCTTCGTGCTGGAAACCGGCCGCGCACTGGTGGTTGCGATCAACAAGTGGGATGGCCTGTCTGCCGAGCAGCGCGACGACATCAAGCGCGACATCGGACGCAAGCTGGCCTTCCTCGATTTCGCCCGCTTCAACTACATCTCGGCGCTGAAGAGCAAGGGCCTCGACGTCCTGCTGAAGGATGTGGAGGCTGCGCACGCCGCCGCCTTCATCAAGATGACGACGCCCAAGCTCACGCGGGTGCTGGAAATGGCGGTGGAGCAGCACGCCCCGCCGAAGAACGGACTGTTCCGGCCGAAGCCGCGCTACGCCCACCAGGGCGGCAAGAACCCGCCGGTCATCATCCTGCACGGCAACGCGCTGGAAGGTCTGCGCGACGACTACAAGCGCTACCTGGAAGCCAGCTTCCGCAAGGCGTTCAAGCTGCAGGGCACGCCACTGCGGATCCAGGTCAAGGAAGACACCGGCAAGAACCCGTTCGAAGGCAAGAAGCGCGCAGCGCCCACTGAAGGCGACGAGACGCGGCGCCGGCGCGAGAAGCGGATACGCCGCAAGGTCTACGGATCGAGTTAAGCCGCTGGTGCAGGGCGAACAGGAATCCAGCGCCCGGTTTGACAGGCATCAATGGGCCCGGCTGCAGGAAATTCCGCTATCCCCACGGGCGGACTGACGCGGGTCCCAGGGGTGAGTCCTCCTGATCAGTCGAGCCAGCGCACCAGATAAAACATCCTGAACCCCTCGGACGAGCGCGATGGGCCGCTGGCGATGGCGGCGTGGCGGCTCTTCTCCGGGTCGGCGTGCGCGCGTGCCTCGTCCTCGCTGACGTAGACCTCGACCACGCCCTCGGGGAAACGCGTGCGGCTCGCCTTGCCTGAAGGCGAGTAGATCACCACCGCCGAGGTGCCGACGACATTCGATTCGACATCGGTGAAGAGGCTGGTGGCTTGCGGCATCTCAGTGGGTTTTTTTCGGAATGCTGCTGATCTTGACGGCGTGACTGATGGGCGTCTCGTCGCTGTAATGCGGACGCTCGTCCAGCGTGCGGCCGGTCAGCCGGGCCAGCTCGGTCTCGCGGCTGGAAATCACCACCAGACAATCCTTGATGCCGAGGATGGTCGCCTCGGTCAGCGGGCTGGGGTTACCGTCACGCGGCGCGGTGTCGCGCACGATGGAAGTGAGGGTCTTGCGCATCATGCGCATCAGACGCTGCTCGTCGTGCAGGGCTTTTTCGTCCATGGGGTACTCCGGAAACAGCAGGGAAGCGCCATTGTCGACGCCGGCCGCGGCCACGTCAACGGAAGCCCTGGTCCGGGCGGGGATAAAAAACCCGAGTGCGGGCATAAGCAGATTGAACTGCGGCCTCCGCGCGGCTGCACTATGCTTGCCGGCTGAGGAGACCCCCATGCCAGACAGCCCGAACGATTCGAAGGACGTCCGCGAAATCCGCATCAACCCCATCGTGCCGAGCGAATCGGTGCTGGTCGCCACCGCGCGCAGCATGCGCCCGAAAAAAGCCGAGGAACTTGCGCCGCGCGACACCCGCAAGCACGTCGAAACCTGTCCCTTTTGCCGCGGCAACGAACACAAGACGCCGCCGCTGATCCTGAGTTGGCCGCCGGAGGGCGACTGGCAGATCCGCATGGTGGAGAACCTCTACCCGGTGCTGGGTGACGATCGCGAGCAGGCTGGCTTCAACTTCGGCCTGCAGCAAACCATCGACGGCTACGGTCGCCACGAGGTCATCATCGACCACTACGAGCACGGCATCGCCGTCCACGAGATGGCCGAATCGCATCTGGCCGCGCTGTTCGGCGTCTACCAGACGCGCATGCGGCAGCTGTTCGAGTCCGACGAGCGGCTGAAATACGTGCTGATTTTCAAGAACTTCGGTCCCGCGGCCGGCGCCTCGATCCCGCACACCCACAGCCAGGTGATCGCGATGCCGGTGGTGCCGGAAAACGTCGACGCCGAGGTGAAGAACAGCGCCGCGCATTATGCCAAGCACCATCACTGCATTTTCTGTGCATTGATCGACGAGGCGCTGACCTTCGAGGCGACGATCTACGACCGCACCTCGGGTGCGGTGCGGCGCAAGATCAACGTCGGCCAGTACGTGGTCGAGCGCGGGGAGAAGTTCATCGCCATCAAACCTTTCGCCAGCCGCTACGAGTGGGAAGTGCACATCCTGCCCTTGACCCACCAGGCCGATTTCCTCGACGTGCGCGAGGAGGACTTCGCCGACCTGGCGCGGGTGATGAAGCGCACCATGGCGCGGCTCGACGCGGTCATTGGCGGCGCGCAGTACAACTTCTTCCTGCACTCTGTGCCGCATGACCGCGAGCAGTCCGCACACGCGCCGAGCTACCACTGGCATCTGGAAATCTGCCCACGCACCTCGATTCCCACCGGTTTCGAGTTGGGCTCGGGGCTGTTCGTCAACACGATCAACCCGGAACAGGCCGCTGAGCGGCTGCGGGCGGTGGAGTTGCAAGGCGTGCCTTGAGACTACAATGGCGTCACTGTCAGTGTGACCAGGCGAGGACCATGCAGCCAGCCGACCCGACCGATCCACGTGTGGCCGAAGCCAGCCAGGGCGACACACATGTCGATCGCCTGAATGCCTTGTGGAAGCTGTCGGTACAGCGGGGGCTCTCCGACGCCGAACGCATCCGCGCCATGCTGGAAATGGCGACTGACGTGCTGGACATGGATCTGGTGGTGTTGGGCGAGTTCGGCGAACACTACACCGCGCACTATGTCAGCGACCAGCTGGGGGTGTTTCCCGAAGGTACGGTGAAGATGGTTGAGACGGTGTTGTGCCATGGCGTGCAGCTCAGCCGCGAACCCAGCCATATTGCCGACCTGCGTGCGCACCCGCTGTATGCCGACCATCCCGTGGTGAGAAAGCTGGGGCTGCGAACCTATTCCGGTCTTCCGGTGGCAGTTGGCGACGATGCCCGCTGGGTGCTGGCTTTTCTGCGTCGGCGCTGCGAATCGCCGCCCGACGCGGTCGACATTGCCTACATGGAACTGATCGCCGACTGGCTCGGCAACGCCTTGCATCAATCCGCGCAGAAGGACCTGCTGCAGCGTATTGCGCTGACCGACCCGCTGACCGGCCTGCCCAACCGGCGTGCGGCAGAAGAACGCCTGCAAAAGGAAGGCGCGCGTACGCCGCGCGACGGCCACGGTTTTGCGCTCGCCCTGGTCGACCTCGACCATTTCAAGATGGTGAACGATCGATACGGTCATGCCGTGGGCGACGAGGTGCTGAAAGCGGTGGCCAGCCGTTTCCAATCCGGGCTACGCGAAGGCGACTGGGTGGCGCGCTGGGGCGGGGAAGAATTCCTGTTCGTGCTGCACGGCAGCACCCTGGAACAGGCGGCCGACATCATGCAGCGGCTCGCCGACCAGGCCCGCGCGGCGCCCGTCCAGACCAGTGTCGGCGCCATTTCGCTGAGTTTCTCCGCCGGCGTGGCCGCCTTCGGCACCAACGACTGCGGTATCCAACCCATGCTGGAACAGATCGACCACGCCATGTATCGGGCTAAAGCCGACGGTCGCGACCAGGTCAAGACGGTGGCGCAGCCGAGCGTGCCATGGAACAGCGCGCTGCTGCGGCAGGCACTGGCGGAAAACCGCGTCAGGCAGGCGTCCCAGCCCATCGTCGACTTGCAGAGCGGACGGATCATCGCCGACGAGGCGCTGGCGCGCATCGAGAGCGCGTCCGGCGAGATCGTCGAGGCCAGGGATTTCGTCGACATGGCCGAAGGCCTGGGTCTGATGGCCGAAATCGACCGCCAAGTGGTCCGTGGCGTGATGCAGCGCTGCGTCGTCCGCATGGACCAGGGCGGCGCGCCGGATTTTGCCCATTTCGTGAACGTCTCGCCGCAATTCCTGGCGCGCCACGACCTGGTCGAGGAAATGCTCGAGAATGCCATGAACTACTGCCAGACCTGCAGTGTGATGCTGGGGCCGGTCAAGCCCATCGTGCTGGAACTGACCGAGCGCCAGCGCATCGTCAGCCTGGAGAAACTGCGTGCCGACCTGCAGCCCTTCATCGACTTCGGCTTCCGCCTGGCGCTGGACGATTTCGGCAGCGGCTATTCGTCCTACCTCTATCTGGCGCACCTGCCGGTCAGCTTCCTCAAGATCGAGGGCTGGCTGGTGTCGCACATGCGGCAGGACCGCAAGATCGCGGGCATCGTCGAAAGCCTGGCGAACTTTGCGCGCAAGGAGGACATGCGCACCGTGGCCGAGCACGTCGAAGATGCAGAAACCGCGCGTATCCTCGCCGACATGGGGGTGGACTACGGACAGGGCTGGCATTTCGGGCGCCCGCAGCTGGTGTGATAAGGACTAAAATGGGAACCTTTGCCACGCAGGACGGGACGTAGCATGCCTGCCCGTTCCCTGTTCCATCCTGAATCCCTGCCTGTGAAACCCACCCTGCATCGCCTTGCCGCACCACCGACCGCCGCGTGTCCCGACCGGGAGCCCGTCCGTGTTTGAGCGGCACGCCGGCGGCGAGCGCGTCATCCTGGTGGCGCTCGATTTCGGCGATCCGGATTTTGCCGAGAGCGTGGCCGAGTTGCGCCTGCTGGCGTCAGGCGCCGGCCTGGACGTGCAGGGCGAGGTGACGGGCAAGCGCAGCCGTCCGGACGCCGCGCTGTTCGTGGGCAGCGGCAAGGCCGACGAGATCGCTGCGCTGGTCTTGGCGACCGAAGCCGACGTCGTCATTTTCAACCACGAGTTGTCGCCCGCGCAGGAACGCAACCTGGAGCGCCGCCTGCATTGCCGGGTGATCGACCGCACCAGCCTGATCCTGGACATCTTTGCCCGCCGCGCGCAAAGCGCCGAGGGCAAGCTGCAGGTCGAACTGGCCCAGTTGCAGCATCTGTCGACCCGCCTAGTGCGCGGCTGGACCCACCTCGAACGCCAGCGCGGCGGCGTCGGCATGCGCGGCCCGGGCGAGAAACAGCTGGAAACCGACCGCCGGCTGCTCGGCGTGCGGGTCAAGGCGCTGCGCGAGCGGCTCGCCAGGCTGGGCAAGCAGCGGCGCACCCAGCGGCATTCGCGGTCGCGCCAGCAGGTGCTGTCGGTGGCACTGGTGGGCTACACCAATGCCGGAAAATCCACTTTATTCAATGCCCTGACGCACGCCGGTGCTTACGCCGCCGACCAGCTGTTCGCCACGCTCGACACCACCACGCGCAAGATCTATCTGCCCAAGGTGGGCGAAGTGGTGCTGTCGGATACCGTCGGTTTCATCACCCGACTGCCGCACGATCTGGTTGCCGCTTTCCGCGCCACGCTGGAAGCCACCACCGAAGCCGACTTGCTGCTGCACGTGATCGACGCCTCCAGCCCCGCACGCGAGCGGCAGATCGAGGCGGTCGACAAGGTGTTGCGCGAAATCGGTGCCGATGCGGTGCCGCAGCTGCGGGTCTACAACAAGCTTGATTTGACGGGCGTTGCGCCGGGAGTCGCGCGCGACGAATATGGTAAACTGCACAGCGTGTATGTCTCCGCGCAAACCGGCGCGGGACTTGAACTCTTACGCGAGGCGCTGTCAGAAATCCTGCTCGCCGGCCGGGCTCACCTCGAAGTGGGCGCGCCGGACGAAGTCTCCCCCCAACCTTCAGTTTTCTCCACATAACGCTATGGCATGGAACGACCCGCAATGGGGCAACAAAGGTAACCGTAATCCCAACGGTGGCCCCCCCGACCTCGACGAACTCTGGAGGCGCGTCAATCAGCGTCTCAACGGCATGTTCGGCAAAAAGGACACCGGCGGCAGTGGCGGCGGCGGTGACGGTTTCTCCCCCGAGGGCTTTCCCGGCGGTGGCAACCTGGTCGGCCTGCTGGCCGGTGTGCTGGCGCTGGTGTGGGTGGCCAGCGGCTTCTACATCGTCGACACCGGCCAGCGCGGCATGGTGCTGCGTTTTGGACAGTACGTCGAAACCACCGAGCCGGGCCCGCGCTGGCATTTCCCATGGCCGATCGAGTCGCGCGAAATCGTCAACGTCGATCAGGTGCGCACCGTCGAAATCGGCTACCGCAACAACGTCAAGAGCAAGGTGCTGAAAGAATCGCTGATGCTGACCGACGATGAGAACATCATCGACCTGCAGTTTGCCGTGCAGTACATCCTGAAGGACCCGGTTGAGTTCCTGTTCATCAACCGCGCGCCGGAAGACAGCGCGCTGCAGATCGCCGAAACCGCGATGCGCGAAATCGTCGGCAAGAACAAGATGGACTTCGTGCTGTACGAAGGCCGCGCCGAGATCGCCGCGCGCGCCAAGCAGCTGATGCAGGATATCCATGACCGCCACAAGACCGGCATCAGCATCAGCCAGGTGACGCTGCAGAACATCCAGCCGCCCGAGCAGGTGCAGGCCGCGTTCGACGACGCGGTGAAGGCAGGCCAGGACCGCGAACGCCTGAAGAACGAGGCCGAGGCCTATTTCAACGACGTGGTGCCGCGTGCCCGCGGTCTGGCCTCGCGCCTGAAGGCGGAGGCCGAAGGCTACAAGCTGTCGGTGATCGCAAATGCCGAAGGTGAAGCCAGCCGCTTTACGCAGATTTTGGCCGAATACCAGAAGGCGCCGCAGGTCACGCGCCAGCGACTCTATCTCGACACCATGCAAACCGTGATGAACAACACCAGCAAGATCCTGGTGGATCAGAAGGGCGGCAACAGCCTTCTGTATCTGCCGCTCGACAAACTGCAGCAGATCGTCAGCCAGCCCTACGCCAGCGCGCCGGACATCCTGGCGCAGCCGGCGCCGCCCTCGGTCGGGGGCGATACACGATCGCGTGACGCCTTGCGCAACCGCGATCGGGAGGCCCGGCCATGAACAAGCTCAGCGTATTCCTGATCGGTCTGCTGGTCGTGCTGGTGGTGCTGAGCGCCAGCATGTTCACGGTGGACCAGCGACAGAACGCCCTGGTGTTCCAGCTGGGTGAAGTGGTGTCGGTGAAGACCAAGCCGGGGCTGTATTTCAAGCTGCCGCTGGTGCAGAACGTGCGCTATTTCGACACTCGCATCCTGACCCTGGATTCGTCCGATCCCGAGCGTTTCATCACCTCGGAAAAGAAGAATGTGCTGGTGGATTCGTTCATCAAGTGGCGCGTGATCGATGCGCGGCAGTTCTATGTGTCAGTCGGCGGCGACGAGACGCGGGCGCAAATCCGCCTCAACCAGACGGTCAACGACGGCCTGCGCGCCGAGTTCGGCCAGCGCACCATCAACGAGGTGGTATCGGGACGTCGCGAGGAAATCATGAACATCATCCGCACCAAGGCCGACAGCGATGCACGCAAGATCGGCGTGCAGGTGGTCGACGTCCGGATCAAGCGGGTCGACCTGCCGGAATCGGTGTCGGAAAACGTCTACCGCCGGATGGAAGCCGAGCGCAAGCAGGTGGCCAACGAGCTGCGTTCGACCGGCGCGGCCGAAGCCGAAAAGATCAAGGCCGACGCTGACAAGCAGAAGGACGTGATCGTCGCCGAAGCCTATCGTGATGCCCAGGGTGTCAAGGGTGAAGGCGATGCCAGGGCATCGACCCTGTATGCCGCAGCCTATGGCAAGAATGCCGAGTTCTACGCGTTCTACCGTTCGATGCAGGCCTATCGCGAAAGCTTCAAGAACAAGAGCGACGTGATGGTGCTTGATCCCAGCGCAGACTTCTTCAAATACCTGAAGAATCCGCGTGCCGCCGGCGGTCAATGACCGGCTCTGACTGGCTCGCGGCAATCGGCCTGTTGCTGGTGATTGAAGGTATCCTGCCGTTCGCCGCGCCTGCGATGTGGCGCGAGGGTTTCAGCAGGATGCTGGAACTCAGGGATGGCCAATTGCGTTTTATCGGCGCTGCCTCGATAGTAGGCGGCGTTTTTTTGTTGCTGATGCTGAACTGACATGACTGCCTGGTTATTGCCTGAAAACGTCGAGGATGTGCTGCCGCCGCAGGCCTGGCGCATGGAAGACATGCGGCGCGCGCTGCTCGACCTGTTCCGCAGCCGCGGCTACCAACTGGTGGTGCCGCCGCTGATGGAATACGTCGATTCGCTGCTGACCGGCGTCGGCGCCGACCTCGACCTCAAGACCTTCAAGCTGGTCGACCAGCTGACCGGCCGGCTGATGGGCGTGCGCGCCGACATCACGCCGCAGGTGGCGCGCATCGATGCCCACCTGCTGGCCGCCAATCCAGTCAACCGCCTGTGCTATGCGGGCAGCGTGCTGCACACCCAGTCCGACGGCTTCCACCGCTCGCGCGAGCCGATCCAGATCGGCGCCGAGCTGTATGGTGAAGCCGCGGCCGAAGCCGACCTCGAAATCCTCACCCTGATGCTGCAGGGCCTCGCCGCGTGCGGCGTCAAGACGCTGCAGCTCGATATCGGCCACGTCGGCGTTTACCGCGCGCTGGCGCAGGAGGCGGGCCTTTCAGGCGAGGTCGAGCACCAGTTGTTCTGCGCGCTGCAGGCCAAGGACAGCAGCGCCGTGGCGGTGCTGACCGCTGGCCTGTCTGTCGGCCTGCGCGATGCCTTTGCCGCGTTGCCGCAGCTGTACGGCGACCGCAGCGTGCTGGTCGAGGCGCGCGCACGGCTGCCGCAATTGCCGGCGGTGGTCGCCGCGCTGGATACGCTGGAGACGCTCGATCAGGCGCTGACGCACGTCGAGGCGGCTTACGACCTGGCCGAACTGCGCGGCTACGGCTATCACAGCGGCGTCGTGTTTGCCGCCTACACCGGCGGACGCAGTCATGCGATCGCGCAGGGCGGGCGCTACGACGAAGTGGGGCGGGTTTTCGGCCGGGCGCGTCCGGCCACCGGTTTCAGTCTGGATTTGCGCGAGCTGGTTATTGCCAGCTCGGATAAACAATAAGGGGAGATCTCACCATGGCAGCAAAAAACGTCGTCGTCATCGGCACCCAGTGGGGCGATGAAGGCAAGGGCAAGATCGTCGACTGGCTGACCGACCGCGCGCAGGGCGTGGTGCGCTTCCAGGGCGGTCACAATGCCGGCCATACGCTGGTGGTGGCCGGCAAGAAAACGGTGCTGCACCTGATTCCGTCGGGCATCCTGCGCGATAACGTCACCTGCTACATCGGCAACGGCGTGGTGCTGTCGCCCGACGCGCTGCTGGAAGAAATGGACATGCTGATCGCTGCCGGTGTCGACGTCGCCAGCCGCCTCAAGCTCAGCGAGGCCTGCCCGCTGATCATGCCGCACCATATCGCGCTCGACCAGGCGCGCGAGATCGCCAAGGGTGCCGGCAAGATCGGCACCACCGGGCGCGGCATCGGCCCCGCCTACGAAGACAAGGTGGCGCGCCGCGCGCTGCGCCTGCAGGACATGTTCCACCGCGAGCGCTTTGCCGCCAAGCTGGGCGAAGTGCTGGACCACCACAACTTCATGCTGAAGAACTACTACAAAGCTGATGTGGTCGATTTCAACCAGACGCTCGACAGCATGATGGCGATGGCCGAGCGCCTGAAGCCGATGGTGGCCGACGTGCCGCGCAGCCTGTACGAAGTCAACAAGGCGGGGGGCAACCTGCTGTTCGAGGGCGC
>Ga0180009_10004829_pt1 | contig 14705 bp, 13 predicted proteins | sample OS_PC_MetaG_FD_123537 | JGI IMG/M metagenome (GOLD analysis project Ga0180009, IMG submission 123537) | Groundwater microbial communities from the Aspo Hard Rock Laboratory (HRL) deep subsurface site, Sweden - OS_PC_MetaG | ecosystem: Environmental > Aquatic > Deep subsurface > Groundwater...
CACTTCGGATTTCAAATAGGCTGAAGCTTATACGTAATCAGGATAACTTATTGACTAAAGCTTATTCGAATACTGGCATTTGATATGAAAAAAATTTACATTGCGATCTGTTTGCCGGGGTTATTGAGTCTAGCATTGACGGGATGTGCCTGTGTTGACCTGGCGCATTCGGAAGATGCTCGTATTAACAACGTCATTATAGTGATCGGCGACGGCATGGGGCCGCAGCAAGTCGGGTTGTTATTGTCTTATGCCAGGCAAGCGCCGGGCAGTGTGATCGAATCGCGCAAAACCGCTTTCGACCGCATGATTGAACAAGGCGATGCCAAATTAACTATTTCGACGACGCACGCGGCCGGCACGTTAGTGACCGACTCCGCGGCCTCGGCATCTCAATTGGCGACCGGTTATTTTGCCGGTACGGAAATGCTGGGGCTGGATAAGGACGGCAACCGACGCGAAACGATTGTCGAAAAAGCCAAGCGTATCGGCAAGGCGACAGGATTGGTTTCCGACACGCGCATCACGCATGCGACGCCGGCGGCATTTGCCGCGCATCAAACGCATCGAAGTCTCGAAAATGAAATTGCCGAAGATTTGTTGAATATCGGTCCGGATGTCATGTTGTCGGCGGGGTGGGGTTATTGGTTGCCCGAAACTGTCAACGACCAACAATCGCAAGATTACCGGTCGGCAGCGCAATTACTGGGTCGGACCGACTCGATCGTTTCGAAACGTAAAGATCGAAAAAATCTATTGGAACAAGCACGGGAACAGGGCTATGAGTTGGTTTTCAATAAATCGCAATTGCAGCAAGCCCGGGACAAAACCTTGGGTTTGTTTGCCGCGTCCGAATTACCCAATGGCATTGCCGAGACCCTAGCCAAGCCAGACCCGGATCGTATTGTTCCGACATTGCAGGAAATGTCGCGGCAGGCGGTGGATATCTTGTCGAAAAACGAACAAGGTTTTTTTCTAATGATCGAGGCAGGGCAGATCGATTGGGCTTCGCACGGCAACGATACCGGCACGTTATTGCACGAAATGCTCAGGCTTAATGAAACGCTCGAAACCGTGCTTGATTGGATGCAGGGGCGAGACGATACGTTATTGATCGTTACGGCCGATCATGAAACCGGCGGCTTCGGTTTCAGTTATTCTGCGGCCGATATTCCCGAACCCCGGACGCTTCCTGGCGCGTATTTTCAAGAAGACAGGCAGTTTCAACCATCCTTTAATTATGGCAATCCTGATGTGTTGGACCGGTTGTATGCACAGCAGTTGAGTTACTATGAGCTGTTCAAGCGCTTCGAGTCCTTGCCGAAGGCGCAAAAGTCGCCGGCTAAGTTGGCCGAAATGGTTAATCTTTATACCGAATTCAAAATCGACGAAAGACAAGCGGAGCGTATTTTAGCGACTGAAAACAACCGCTATTACCGGCTAAACCACCAATCATTGAGTTTAAAGCGCGTGCCTATAATGGGTTTCAACAGCGCGTTTTTTGCTTATCCGGCAGGCAATCGTCAAAATTTATTGGCGCGCGAAGTCGCCGAACAACAACACACGGTCTGGGCAACCGGCACGCACACTTCAACGCCGGTGTATGTATTCATGCAAGGGCCTCGGCGGGTTTTGCAACCATTCGAAAAAATTCTGCATCATACTGAGATAGGCCGCCTGGCCGCCGATGCGTTACAATAAGCGGCTTTAATTCATTTCTAAGGCCGATAATGTCTATTTCTACAAGCGATCTTGAGCAGGTTATCCGCGAAGCCGGCACCATTGCATTGAATTATTTCAAAGCATTGAAGCATATAGAAATTACTAAAAAAGCGCCCCGCGATTTCGTTACCGAAGCCGATGTCGCGGTCGAAGCGTTTTTGAAAAAGGAATTGACCGGGCGCTATCCGCAATTCGGTTTTTGGGGCGAGGAAAGCGGTAAGTCCGAAAATCAAACCAGCCGTTGGATTGTCGATCCGATCGACGGCACGCATTCGTTTTCGAAAGGACAGTATTTTTGGTCGCTCAGCGTGGCGCTCGAAATCGAGGGGGAAATGGAATATGGCGCGGTCTATGCGCCGGCATTCGACGATTTTTATTGGGCGCAAAAAGGGCAAGGGGCATACAAGAACGGCGAGCGTATTCATGTGTCTTCGGAAACCAACCTTGCCGATTCGATGGTCAGCACCGGCTTTGCGTGTTTGCGCAGTTACTTGACAGACAATAATTTGGCGCGCTTTTGCCGCATTGCGCAAGTCACTGCCGGGCAGCGTCGACTGGGATCGGCTGCTCTGGATTTATGTTTGGTCGCGGATGGGCAGGTCGATGCTTTTTGGGAACAAGAATTGAATCTTTATGATGTTGCGGCGGGCGTATTGATCGCGAAGGAAGCCGGAGCAACCGTTACCGACTTCAAGGGTAATCCCGGTATTTTTCCGAAACAGATATTGGTCACGAACGGCAAGGTCCTCAAGCAGATTTTACCGTTGATGTAAGGTATCGGCAGTCTCCAGGGTAAGTCTGCCGAGGACGATATACCTTTCGCACTTCAAATTTCGGCGATGCTGAAAGAGGCACCGGAGTGATCGGTCAGTCACCTAACGCTAGGTGAGGGACTGGCATAGAGCCCACATGGACGTATTCACCCAGCACCTAAATTCCATAGTTGGGCTATGGGTTAACTATCTTAGATAATTTAGGTGCTGGGTTCACGGCGTCTTTTGACGGTCACCCCGGTGCCGAATTTTGATCTACGATGAGTAACGGTGGGTATAATTAAGATTTGAGGTCGTGCATCTAAGACAATGCCTGTTTGAGAGTTCGTAAAGTATAATAACCGGCCTGCATCCTTGTGTTCCGGTATTTCGCTTGGTTGCACGGGCAATCGAGTCGAATGATGGAGCAATGCTGTTGTTGATCCCGAAAATATTTGCCAGGCCTTTTTTGCTGAATCTGGCGCTGACATTTCGTGTTGTTGCCGAAGATTTTACGGCAGCGCTCGACGAAAAAATATTGTTTGAAGACATTCCTTCGGTCTATAGCGCATCGCGTTACGAGCAGCCGGTCACGCAGGCGCCTTCGTCGGTCAGTATCGTGACTTCAGAGGATATCAAGAAATTCGGTTATCGCAATCTAGGCGATATTGTCGGCAGCATGCGCGGCATGTATACCAGCAATGACCGTATTTATCAGCGTATCGGTATTCGCGGCTTCAACCGGAGCGGCGATTACAATACCCGTGTTTTGGTATTGATCGACGGTCATCGCAGCAACGACAATTTGGTCGATTTCAGCGCGATCGGATCCGAGTTCATGGTCGATGTCGACGATATCAGTCGCGTCGAGCTGGTTCGAGGGCCGGCATCTTCTCTCTATGGCAGCAATGCTTTTCTTGGCATACTCAATATCATTACCAAGCGCGGTCGCGATCTTGAAGGCCCGTCCGTGACCGGCGTATTCGGCAGCCAGGAGACCTATAAGGGGAAATTCACTTACGGACAACGCTTCGACAATGGATCGGAGCTTTATTTGTCGGGTTCTCATTTTCAAAGCGAGGGCGAGGATAATTTGTCCGTGGCCGGTCTCGGCACCGCGCGCGATATGGATAAGGACCGGTCCGAGCGCGGTTTTGCCAAATACACGTTGGGCGATTTTACCTTGAGCGGCGCCTATGTCAGTCGCAGCAAACGCCCGCCGGTACCGATTGTCGACACGATTTTCAACGACTCCCGTAATAGGCTGGATGACGATCGCGCTTATGCCGATCTGCTCTACGAACATTATTTCGATAACGGTCTTGAAGTCATGGCGCGTACCTATTACGACTTCAATGCTTTCGACGGTTATTATGCCTTCGTGCCGGACGATTTGAGCCGCGACGTGTTTCGCGGTCAGTTATGGGGTAACGAGCTGAAATTGTCGAAAGCTTTTGGCGATCATCATGTCATTGTCGGCGGCGAATACCGTTACAATTTTCAGCAGGCGATGCGCAGTTTCGAGCGGGGCTCCGGCGAACAATTTGCCGATGTGGCTATCAAGCGCACGATTTGGGGCGTTTATATTCAAGACGATTACCGAATTTTAGATAACCTCACCTTGAATGCCGGCGTACGTTACGACCGCTATGAAGGTATCGCCGATGCGCTGAATCCTCGGGCCGCGCTTATTTACCAACCGTTTGCCGATACGACCTTAAAGCTGTTATACGGCCAATCGTTTCGCGTGCCGAGCGCTTTCGAGGAAAATTACCGTTTCGGCAATATTTGGGTCGGTAGCTCGGATTTAGAACCCGAGACAATGCGCTCATACGAGCTTAATCTCATTCAGCGTATTCAGCGCAATTATTTGCTTACGCTCGCGCCTTATTTCAACCAGGAATTCGATATGATTCGCTTGACCGGAGGCGGAACGGTTGGCGATCCTTATATTTATAAAAATGTTAATTCAATCGAAACCTACGGCATCGAAACCGAGCTGCAAGGGCAGTGGGAAAGCGGTTGGCGCGCGGCTTTCAGTTATGCCTACCAGCAATCGCGAGTACAGGGCGACCCCGGAAAACCCGAAAATTCCCCCGAACACCTAACTAAACTCAATATTACCGGGCCTTTATGGCAAGACCTTGTATTTGCCGGTTTCAACTTGAGTTATACCAGTCGGCGCAACACGTTCTCGTCCGATGTGCCCGGTTATTTTCTGGCTAATATGACCGTTTTTTCCAGCAATTTGATTCCGGGGCTGGAGCTGAGCGGCAGTATTTATAATCTCTTCGATAGCCGTTATCACGACCCATCCACGACCGATTTACGCGCCGAAACCATCGAACAAAACGGACGATTGTTTTTGGTGAAATTCAATTATGAGTTTTAACCGATGAGACGACTGATCGTTATCGGTTGCTGGTTATTAAGCCTGCTGATTTGCATGCCGCAGTGTCTCGCCGATACGCAGAGTATTACGATTACTGCGATTTTGAGCCGGGATGCGGAACCTTATCAGGAGGTTCTAGAGGGCGTTCGGCAAGCTTTTTTGGTCAGCGGGTTCCGTATTGAGCTCGATGTGCATGTTTATAAAGGCACCAACGATAAAGTCGCTATTAAAGCAGCCGTATCGGCTCGCGGGTCCAGAGCCGTTTTATCGCTAGGTAGTCAGGCGACCGGATTTGCCGTATCGGAGTTTAGCGAGCTGCCCTTATGCGCGGGGCTGATCGTTGACGAAAAAGCTTTGGGCGATAGTGAGAACGCCACTGGTCTAGTGCTGAAGTTTCCGTTGGAGATCGAACTGCAATGGCTCAAGATGTTTATCGGTTCCGATAAGGCGATTGCCGTGCTGTATCATGAAGAAAAAAGCGGCGGCGAGTTGCGTAGGGCTCAGCAACTTGCCGAGCAAATGGGGCTCAAGCTTCATGCGCAAGCCGTTAATAGCCACTCGGATTTACCGGCCGTATTGAAACGTTTGCCGCAGAATACCGGGGCGTTATGGAGTTTCGCCGAATCCGGTATTTTAAATGCTCAAACCGCCAAGCATGTGTTGCTCTATTCGTTTCGTAACCGAATTCCATTAGTCGGCCTGTCGAATCAGTGGACTAAGGCCGGGGCGCTTTATTCGCTCGATCGGGACTATTTCGACATCGGTGTTCAGTGCGGCGAAAAAATCGTGAAAATTTTAAACGGTATTCCCCTCGAAAAAATTCCGGTAGAGTCGCCGCGGAAGGTGTTTTACTCGGTCAATGTGAAAACGCTACGCCATATGAAGTTGGAACTGCCGGAAAGTTTGATTCAAGATGCCCATGAAGTTTTTTAACGTAAAGTCGCAAAGAAGCTTGACTCAAGAGTTCAATGCGTTCGTGATTTTACTGATTCTCAGTACGTCACTGATTATTACGGGCGTCAATGCCTATCAGTCTATTGCCGATAATTACAGCCGTCTGCTGACCCATGCCCGGGTTTTGGTGGAAATGATTGCGATTAACAGCGAATATGCGCTCTATACCCGTAATGTTCGCGAATTGCATGAGGTTGCACGCAAGCTGGATCAAATTGGCGAGATCGCTTATATCCGCTTTTACGATGCCGATAATCAGCTAATGTATCGGCACAGCAATATCTCCGGCAATTATGAGTCTACGTACCCAATTGAGCAAGCGCGGCCGCGATTGTTGACGCTATTGATGCATAGAAGCCGTTATGCAAGCTTGGCATTCGGCAAAGAGATTTATGGCTATAGCCAGGCGCCCGACGATTCCATGTTGCTGGAATTGAACGGTAGCTCTCAAACACCCGAATATATCGGGCGCATTGAATACGGTCTGTTATTGGGGGCTTTTTTTCGGACGGCAGGAAACGCGATCGTTAATGCGCTATTGGTGAGCTTTGCGATTTCGATAGTCGGGATTTTGTTGACGATCAGGATGACACGGAAAATTACATTGCCCGCACGGCGTTTGGCCGATGCGGCGATCGATATTTCCAACGGGCACTTCGATCAGCAGCTAAAAATCAAGGGCGGCAGGGAAATTAATGAGTTGACCGAAGCGTTCAATAAGATGCTCAGAAGATTGAGCATTTATCGTTCTCGCATCGTGGCTCAGCGTGAAGATTTGCGTGAAAAAGTTCGGCAGCGCACGAAAGCGCTGGAGGTCGCTACCGATAAAGCCGTCATGCTGGCTGAAGAAGCGCAAGCCGCGAATCAGGCTAAATCGCAATTTTTGGCTAACATGAGCCATGAAATCAGGACACCGATGAATGCGATCATCGGCTTTAGCGAATTATTGCTGAAAGAGGGTTTGAATAAACAAGAACGGCATTATGTGCAATTGATCGCTAATTCATCGCAGTCGTTATTATCATTAATCAACGATATTTTGGATTTTTCGAAGATCGAAGCCGGTAAGTTTGATTTACATTCGGACAATTTCGATCTTTATGTCACGTTGAATCAAATTGCCGATTTATTTTCGGCGCAAGCGGCGGCTAAAAATGTCGATTTGTGTTTCGACGTGATGCCGGGATTACCGACTTGGGTATGCGGGGACCAGGCTCATTTGCATCAAATTTTGGTAAATTTAGTCGGAAACGCGCTTAAATTCACGCATCAAGGCGAAGTGATTGTTAGGGTGCGGCTGTTGGATGAAAATGCTTTGTCGGTTCGCTATCGCATCGAAATTCAAGATACCGGCATCGGCATCGAGCCGGACAATCTCACATTCATTTTCGAGCCCTTTACTCAGGCCGATGAATCTTCGAGCCGCTTATACGGAGGCTCCGGGCTTGGTTTGAGTATTACCCGCCAATTGGTTGAGTTAATGGGCGGTGCTATCGACTGCAGCAGCGAACCGGGCGTAGGATCTCGATTTGCCGTGGAGCTGGCGCTGGAAAGGCCGGCACCGACGCACAGTGAGCCTGGAATGTCTTTACAAGGTTGTAAGGTCTTAATTGCGGCTCAGCCGGGCACGAAGGTTAATATTATGACGAGGTAGATACAAGGCTGGTCGGGAGTCGTGTTAACTTCGGCAGCAACTCATGAAGCATTAGCGACGCTGCGCGAGGCTTTCGATAACGCCGAGGCGTTCGATACGATTGTGATTGACGATCGCTTGTCGGGGCTTAGCGGCTTCTTGACGGAGATCGTCAAGGCGCCAGAATTAACCGGGTTACGGACAGTATTGTGGGGCAATGCGGAATTATCCGAACAGGCCGAGGCTTATTTGAATCAACCCTATCAGCTAGTCGACTTGCAAAAATTTATCAAGCCTACCGATCTTGCCACGGATAATTCTTCCGGGCTAGGAGAGAGTTCTTCTCGATGTGATTTAGTTAAACTTCCGGAAGCGGCTATTTTAGTGGTTGAAGATAACCTAGTTAATCAAGAGCTCGCTAAGGCCATTCTTGTCGGCCTCGAATGCCACACGACTCTTTGCGCCGATGGTGCCGAAGCCGTCGAGCAGTTTGCCGAGCATGATTTCGATTTGATCTTGATGGATTGCCAGATGCCTATCATGGATGGTTATATGGCCACCGAAAAAATTCGTACGCTCGAATGCGAGTGGCAGCGGATTAAAACGCCCATCATTGCGTTGACGGCGGCAACGATTTCCGGTGATCGGGAACGTTGCGCGACAGTTGGCATGGACGATTTTTTGAGCAAACCTTTTATCGTCGAAGACTTAATCGATAAGCTGAAGTATTGGTTGCCACATAAAATTCAAAGCGTTTCAATAAAATCAAATGAAAGTTCCGATCATTCGGTGTTGGATATGGATGCGCTCGCTAAAATTCGAAACTTAGATCCCAGCGGTTCGATCGCTACTTTAACGAAAATCATAACGATTTATTTAGAGACATCGCCGGAACAAATTCGAACAATCAAGTTGGCTTATTCACAAGAGAATAGGGATGTCGTGAGAAAAACCGCGCATAGCCTAAAGTCGTCTAGCGCCAATCTCGGCGCTGAAACCTTATCCGCAGTCTGTAAACGTTTAGAGACTCAGGCGATCGATGCACAGTGGCAAGATCTATCGGATTTAATAACAACTATTGAAAATGAGTTCGACTGCGTCGCCGATGCCTTGCGCACCCAACTCGATTCTTTATTGTGAACATGACTATGACGTCAACAGACCGAGAGGGGCTTGACGGCAGATTCCTGCTGCCGACATCCTCGCCAAGCACGCTCCACACCCTTGTTTATTATCAAATTGGGAATTGCTGGGATATTGCTCCGGGTTAGAGTTATAGAAAGAAAAAGGCTTGTTTGTTGACGGCCACGAGCGCAATGTAAATAAAGCACAGTAAGGCGCCCGCAAATGCCAGCCAGCGTTGATTTCCTTGACTGCGCATCGCCACGACACCTAGGCCGATATAACCCAGTAATGCCACGATTTTGGCAATGATCCAGCCGAAATCGGTCGAAAGCCAGCCGCCGATAAAAACCAATGAAATGCCGCTGATTAGCAGCACCGTGTCGATGACATGCGGGGCTATTTTTAACCATTTTTGCGATAGTAATGCAGAATGGGTTTCCGATAAGAATATGCGCCCGGTAAAGCTGATGATGGACAGCGCGACAAAAAGCATGTGGATATGTTTGATCATAGTGAATTTAATCGTTTAGAAAAGGTGAAGGCCAAATTGGATGAATATTCTGCATATTACTTGAAATCAGAGCATTGTTCACGGAAAGCATGGTAGGCACGAAACTAATGAGTCTATAGATGTGCGGTGTGACTCGCCCTCATTCATTGATCAACAACCAATGTGTTACTTCGTCCAATAATTGTGTTTTTTAGCTCTTTTAGTGGGTCCAATGCTTACTCTAGGGTTAGCAATTGTTTTTTGGCACCGGTTTAGCCGTTTATAACCGCGCGTTAATTTATAGCATGCTATGCATTAACGCGCTACTTTCATGCTGAGCTCGCACGAAGTATAGAGTCATGTTTACCAATTCAAGCCAAGCAGCAAAAATAATACGATAATGGCCGGTGCGGCGAAATTCTGTAGTCGGCCTCCGCTCCAGGGGAAAGTTTCGTTTTCGCCCATCAGATCTTTGATACGGTCATGGACTTGATCCTGCATATGATAACGTGGGGTCATGATTTTTCTCCGGTTAGGTGGTGGGATGGGTTTTTGTGTCGATAACTGCGCATTTGCCCGATCAATACACCTTGAATTTCAACTTGATGAGGTTTATAACGCATTGGTTTTAAATCTGAATTCGCCGGAACTAGTACTGTTTCATGCGGGTACTGTTCGATGATTTTGAGCGTGGCTTCCAACTTGTCGATCAATGCTACGACGATTTCGCCGTTAAGGGCGTGGCTGCGTTGTTCGATGACGACCCAGTCGCCGTCGAAAATACCCACGTCGATCATCGATTCGCCTTTGACCTGTAGGATGTAGCAAGGCTTTTCGGATTTGAGTTGGTCGGGGACGTGCATGTAATTGATATTTTCAATGGCTTCGATCGGTTTGCCGGCGGCGATTGCACCGACCAACGGTAACGTATTGCGTTGATCGTTAGCCGAAGGTTCTTTCAGCGCCAAGGCGTAGGCTGTTAAGCGGATGCCGCGTTGTTTTCGATTAGGTGCTTCAATTAGGCCGGCTTTAATGAGTCCTTGAATATGTTTGTGTAGCGAGCCTCTCGATTTTAGTCCGATAGCGGCGCATAATTCGTCGAGCGTAGGTGGATGTGCAAAGTCTTGTTGATCGAGTAAAAAATCAAACACTTCTTGTTGTTTGCGGGTTAAATTTAAAAGCTGCATAATCTGTTCTCTATTTGTTTTGTAAAAATAGTACATAAAGAACAAAAAGAAAACAAGATTTATTTTTGTTATCCCGATCGAGCACCACATTTCGACAGTAGTGTATGGAGACGCAGTGTGTTGGGCGGATTTTGCTTCTGCAAATCTGTCATGCACTCAGCGCCTAAAACCATAGGCTACTGATGATAAGTGATAATCTTCGTTAATTTAGGTGCTGGATTTTTAACGGGTGTTCGGTGCCGAAATTTAATGTGCGAAAGATAAAATAAACGGATTGGCTATGACGACAGTAAAAAAATTATCGGAATGGCATGCTTCAATGCGGCAATGGCGGCGGCATTTGCATCAATTTCCTGAAACCGCATTCGAAGAAAACGAAACGGCTCGTTTTATTGCCGCAAGATTAAGGGAATTCGGGCTTGATGTTCATCAAGGTTTAGGGAAAACCGGTATTGTAGCGAGCTTGACGGCGGGCACGAGTTCTCGAAAAATTGCGCTAAGAGCGGACATGGATGCTTTGTTTATTCAAGAGCAAAATAAGGTTGCACATCGTTCGAAGCATGATGGAAAAATGCATGCTTGCGGGCACGATGGTCATAGTGCGATGCTCCTCGGCGCGGCAGGATATTTAAGTCGGTGTCCTCAATTCGATGGAACCGTATATTTCATTTTTCAACCGGCCGAGGAAGGCCGGGCCGGTGCGAAACGGATGATCGATGACGGCTTGTTTAAGTTGTTTCCAGTCGATTTCGTGTTCGGTATGCATAATTATCACGATATTCCGGAAGGATATTTTGCCGTTAAATCCGGTCCGATGATGGCTTCGTTCGATTGTTTCGAGATTGTTGTCACCGGGCATGCCGCTCATGCCGCAATGCCGCATTTAGGTAACGATGCTATTGTTGCCGCCGCGCAAGTAATCAGTGCTTTGCAAAGCATTGTCAGCCGTACGGTCGACCCGCTCGATTCGGCGGTGGTTAGCATTACGCAGATTCATGGCGGCGATACTTGGAATGCCTTACCCGAGTCGGTTGTGCTGCGAGGTACGTTTCGATGCTTTAAGCCAGCGGTGCAGGAATTGATTGCCGATAAGATTAGAAAGACGGTCGAAGGAATTTGTGCGGGATTGGGCGTTAGCGGGTCGGTTGTATTCAATCCCGAGAATCCGGGGTATCCGGTGTTGGTCAATGAACCGAATGCGACCGAGTTGGCATTGCTGGCGGCAACAAAGGTGGCGGGAAGCGAAGGTGTCGATTTGTGTCCGGTGCCGAGCATGGGCTCGGAGGACTTTGCGTTTATGCTGCAGCAAGTGCCGGGTTGTTATGTATGGATCGGTAACGGCCCCTCGGAAGGCGGTTGTTTATTGCACAATCCGCATTACGATTTTAACGATGCTATTTTACCGATGGGAGCCGCCTATTGGGTTGGCTTGGTGGAAACGGTTTTGCCGGCAGAAGTTTGACGGTGCGATTAGGATTTCGTGATAAATAATGTCCTGGAACTATGAGCCTTGTTGAGGGTTCGGTCACTCGCTCGGCAGGTCGCCGTGAATACGTCCGTGTAGGCTTGACGGCGGCGACTGATTGCCATGGATGGCATGAATGCAGATTTTGCAGGAGCAAAAATCTGCCCTGCCGCCGACACCTGCCAATCGAGCAACCGAACCCTCCTTAAAATAGGGAAGTTATTTACGACCAAATCCTTAGTCTTTGTCTTCATTCGGCAGGGTTAACAAGTGACTCATTTTTTCGACTTTGGTGGTCAAGTACGCGCGGTTGTCGTTATGGAAAACCGATTCGATCGGGATGCGGTCCTCGACTTTGATGCCGAGTTGAGTCAATGCATCGATTTTTCTCGGGTTATTGGTGATCAAACGAATCGAATTGACGCCTAAGTCTTGTAGCATTAACGCGGCGAAGGTGTAGTCGCGTTCGTCGTCCAAATGACCTAAATGAATGTTGGCATCGACCGTATCCATGCCTTGGTCCTGTAAGTTATAAGCCTGAAGTTTTTTCAATAACCCGATACCGCGTCCTTCTTGGCGTAAATAAATCAACACGCCTTGCCCCGCGTTGCTGATGATCTGTAGCGCTTTGTCGAGCTGTTCGCCGCAGTCGCAACGCCGCGAACCGAGGACATCGCCGGTGAAGCATTCGGAATGGATGCGAACCGGAACTCGATTTTTGTTTGCGACTGAACCCTTTACGAAGGCTACATGCTCCTTAGTGTCGATGTTGTTGCTGTAATAATGCAGAACGAATTCGCCGTAACGGGTTGGAATGCGGGTTTGAACAAGATTTTTTATCTGAGGCTTCACGTCGTTTAATCGAAATAATGTAATGGGCTGTATTTTAACAGCAATTCCCAGTTTGAGCAGTTTCGCCGATTTTAGGGTGTGGGGTATGCCTGTCGAGGAACGCCGTAAACCCAGCACCTAAATTACCCAAAATAGTTAACCATAGCCAATGAACTATGGAATTTAGGTGCTGGGTAAACCCATCCCTGGGGGCTTGGCGGCAGCTCGAACGCCAAGGATGGCCTGAATGCAGATTTTGCAGGAGCAAAAATCTGCCATGCTGCCGACATCCTCGCCAAGCATACCCCACACCCTTTTTGATCTCCAAATTGGGAATTGCTGGTATTTTAACCAATTCGTTAGGTTCGTAGCGAAAAACTTTAGAATTTTTCAGCAATTCTCGGTTTATGCATTTTCGGCGGTTTAGGGTGTTTGTGATGATTATGATATTCTTTTATTGAAGTCGGATTTTGCGCGGACGATGTGGCGGCAAATTTGGATATAAGAGCGGCTTGGCTTGAAGAGACGGGTTATGAAAGAAGCAAAATATTTTTTAGGGCAGATCGTTCATCATAAATTGTTTAATTACCGAGGGGTTATCTACGATGTCGATTTCGAGTTTCGCGGCGGAGAAGAATGGTACGAAAAAGTCGCGCGCAGTCGACCCGCAAAGGATCAACCTTGGTATCATGTCTTAGTCGATAATGCCAGCCACCAAACCTATGTCGCGGAATGCAATTTGACGGTCAGCCAGAACAAACAGCGGATTCATAATCCGATGGTAGATTATTATTTCGACGATTTTGACAACGGGGTTTATTCGCTGCATGTCATGAAGAACTGATCACGCGAACGAGGGAGATGTTCGTCAATCGACTTTATTTTCGCGCTTGTATCAGTTTAATAATATCGCCGCTGCTTGAGTCGACATGAATCGAACTGAAGCCGGAGGCTTGCACGTTTTTGATCGTTTGCCGATTGATGTTTGCGCCGACCAATGAAACTGTCAGCGGGTTCAATAGATTCATCAAGCGAGCAACCAAAGGTCTTGAGCTTAAAACGTGTTCGAGCAGCACGATTTGTCCGCCCGGTTTTAAGACTCGATGCAATTCTTTGAGCCCTTTTCTGGGCGAGGGTACCGAGCAAAATACGAAAGAGGCAATCACGGTATCGAAACAATTATCGGCAAATTCAAGCGATTCGACATCCATTACATGAAGATCGACATCGATCTGTTTTCGGTTTTTTTTGTGTCTTGCAATATCCAGCATTTTGCCGCTGAAGTCGATTGCGGTTATCCGAGCGCCATGCGGGTAATAATCGAAGTTTTTACCGGTGCCGACGCCAATTTCAAGAATATGCTCGCCTTCGGCTTTGGCCCATAAGCGATTGCACCATTTTTTGAAAAATAAGCCTTCCATGACGGCTTCAAGGCTGTCGAAATAAGGCGCAAGTCGGTCATAGCGTTTTTTGATCGAGAGGCTGTCCGGTTTCATATCATCTCCTTGTCATCGCGCATTAAAGAACTTGAATTGGTTGATCCTAAAAAAGCATTTCACCATGAAGATCATGAAGAATAGCTTCTTACCCGTTTGTGTAAAACTTTCGTTCACCCGAAAAATTAGTGGGTTGCTAAAGCAACCTATTGAATTAACTAATATACTGCATGTGCTTTATGGTGAATCTACCGATTTTACTGTGAAAGTTCGTAGATTCGGACTCCTTATCTAATTTTTCGATATGCAAAACTCCGTTCTGGCAATGCCGGTTCCGGAGAGGGTGCGGTTGCTCGACCGACAGGCGTCGGCGGCAGGGAAAGCCGCCGTCGAGCCTACATGGACGTATTTACGGCGTCCTGTCGGGCGAGTGACCGCACCCTCCACCAACGCCACGCGCTTTCATTTGCCGGGCCTTCATGAAAGTTAGGTTTATAATACACACGCATCAAGTTTCAGCTTTTTATCTCCCTCATCCTAACCTTCTCCCAAAGGGAGAAGGTATTGAAGTGCCGAAATTTAATCGACGATGGGCTTATACCTTTCGCACTTCAAATTTCGGCAGTGCCGGAGGAGGCCTCGGGGTGCTCGGTAAAGGCTTTGCCAGCATGGAGCTGGCATAGAGCCTACATGGACGTATTCACGGCGTCCTTTGACG
>Ga0180009_10004830_pt1 | contig 14704 bp, 17 predicted proteins | sample OS_PC_MetaG_FD_123537 | JGI IMG/M metagenome (GOLD analysis project Ga0180009, IMG submission 123537) | Groundwater microbial communities from the Aspo Hard Rock Laboratory (HRL) deep subsurface site, Sweden - OS_PC_MetaG | ecosystem: Environmental > Aquatic > Deep subsurface > Groundwater...
GTATATGTGTCCTCTATAATATTATCTTTCAATACAACCTCATTGGATTGGTCTATCCATACAGAATAGCCATGGTCAGCAGTGCACCACTGCTTGCAGTAAGTTAAATCAACTGCATCGTTTTCATGCTTGGTTGTTTTGAAAACGTTGTTTCTTATTGTGTGAGGTGTTGGCAAGCTTCCTATCTCTTTAGGCCAGACAACCACACCGCGATAGTTATCTTCAAACCTGTTGTTGTATATGTCTACATCATTTGTTGTTTCAAGTCTTATAGCCCTTACATTTTCTTTAAAAATGTTGTTGTGTATACTACCAGACATAGTATAATCAGCCTGCTGAGGATAATATATTGCCCTGCCAAAACCCTCTAAGTTACAATTTTTTATCTCAAGGTTGTCATAGCCTTTATTGTATATGAAAACAGTGCTTCGGGTTTCATCATCATAAGAACTTGTTGTTTTGACTGGCCTGTTATTGCAGTCTATTGTTACAAAATCAGCTTCTACCACTATGAAAGCTGTATTGTCAACATCTTGAATTAAACCGTTGTTTGGGTTTGTGTTACAAGTTGGACCAACTCTAAGATTGTGCGTGCCGCTCTCTGTTATTGTGATTGGAAAATCTAGGCATGAATAATCATACGCCTGGGCAGAGAATGATAACGAGAGTGAAATTACAAAAACTGATATTAAAAACAATGTTTTTCTCATATTATATATTATATATACTCTTTTTTAAAAGATTTAGTATGAATGAACTAATACTCATACGTTATGGAGAACTCGCCCTGAAATCTAAAAAAGTTAGAAAAAGGTTTGAAAAACGTTTACAGCGTAATACACAGAACGCTCTAGGAAGCAAAGCTAAGGTGAAGCTGGCTTATGGCAGGCTTTTTGTTGAAAACGTTAACAAGAGCGATGTTTTAAAGAATGTTTTCGGGATTGTTTCATTCTCACACTGTGTTGTTACAGAAGCTAATATGAAAGATGTGCTAAAGCTTGGTCTTTCGGTTGCAAAAAAACAGATCAAAAAAGGCAACAGCTTTGCTGTGAAAACCAATCGTGTGGGCAGACATGATTTTACATCAGAAGAGGTGAACAGAGAACTGGGTGCACTAATAGTTGAAAAATTGGGCAACGGGGTGAATTTGTCAAACCCTGACAAAAAAATATCTGTTGATATACGCGACAGTAAAGCATACGTCTACACTGAAGTTATTAAAGGTCCTGGAGGACTTCCTATAGGAGCTGAAGGCAAAGTAGCTGTGTTGATAGAAAACAAGGATGATTTAACATTAGCATACATTGCCTTGAAACGAGGCTGTGAAATTGTTCCTATTTTTGTTGGAAAGAAAAACATAAAATGGCTAAAACAACTTGAAAAATGGTCTTATGGCATGGTTTTGAATCCTGAAACTATCAAAAAGAAAGAATATATTGAAATAAATAAAATAATAGCTAAAAATTCAGCTTTAGGATTGTTTACAGGTGAAGATAAAATAAATCCATCTAATTTCAAAAATCTGAAAAAATATGTTTCTGTACCGATATACAGGCCCTTGTTATGCCTTTCCAGGAACAAAAGGTTATAAATAATCAATTTATTAATTAATATATGGTCAAGATAGGCAGAGGGCGAAGGATTAGAAGCAAGATAAAAAAACCCAGCTTAAAAGGAAAAGAACCTGAAAGAACAGCAAAAGCTATTTCTTTAAAAAAAATACAAGGAGCCAGAGAAATCGCTAAAGCTGGCATTAAAGCATTGGGCGAAGCAGCAAAAAACATTAAATATTCGCATAAAAAAGAATTTCTTTTAGAACTTGAGTCTATCAAAAAAACACTTGTTACAGCAAGCCCAACAACGCCAATGCTAAACAATGCTCTATCTTTCATAATAAAAGAAGTTGACCAACATGGAGAAGATAACATGCCACGTTATACGTACCTTCTAACAGGTAATTATCTAAAAGAACTAGAACTGGATATTAACAAACTTATCCGTACAGGATCAGAACATATAGAGAAAGGGGATGTTATAATCACTAATTATCATTCAGACGCTGTTCTAGAAATTCTTAAAAACGTAAAGGATAAGAAATTCTCTGTTATAGTTATAGAGTCAAATCCCAGTAAAAAGGGATTGATTATGTCAAAAGAACTAATTAAGGCTGGTGTAGATGTTGTTTTTTGCAACAATTCTGCAATAGGAGTTGTTATGGAAAAAGCAACCAAAGTCATTGTTGGTAGTCAAGCTATACTCTCAGATGGATCCCTGGTTAACAAGGCCGGTACACTTCCACTCGCTATGGCTGCAAAGAAATTCAGAGTTCCTTTCTATGCTGTAGCAGAGACACTCAAATTTGATTCAAGCGCAACTCTAGGAAAAGCTGAAACAATTGAAGAAATGGATCCGGATGAAATTATAAAGCCAAAAAAACTTAAAGGCGCTAAAATAATGAATCCTGCATTCGATATTACGCCAGAAGAGTACATTTACAGACTTATAACAGAAAAAGGCATCATAAAGCCAGAAGTTCTCAAAACAGCATTCAGATTGAAGTAAACTTTTTTAAAGAGAATCTAATTATCTTCTATGCCGAACCTTTAGAAAAGGTTCGATCCAAAAAATAATAAAATTATGTGATAACTATGCAATTCATAACAGGCGAGCCTGCGCTCTTTTTAGATAAGGAGAAAACGTTGGTAGTGACAGACCTACACATTGGGATTGAGTATGAACTCTACAGAAGTGGAATCAAGGTGCCATCACAAACAGAAAAGATGCTTAACCGCCTGGAAAAACTCATCAATGAAACCAGCGCAAAAAAGTTAATAATTCTCGGCGACCTAAAGCATCAAGTTCCTGGAAGCACATTCCAGGAGGAAAGGGAAATCCCATTCTTCCTAAACCGTTTGAAACAGCTGAACCAAGGAATCAAGATAGAGATTGTTCCAGGAAACCATGATCCTGGTTTAGAGAACTATTTACCGAATGGCATAAAGCTTCACAAGAACACAGGCTTCCGACAAGGAGATACATATTTCGCCCACGGTCATACCTGGCCAAGAAAAGATGTACTCAAGGCTAAAACAATAATTTCAGGACACAGCCATCCGCAATTCGAATTCAAAAATAATCTTGGTTATAGGTGGATGGAACCTATTTGGCTCTGTGCAGACATAGACAAAGACAAACTTAAAGAGAAGTACAAAATAGAACCAAAACATAATCAAGAAATAATTCTTATGCCACCATTCAATTCATTCTCAGGCGGTTATCCAATAAACCGTTCGCGAGTCGGATCAAATAGGGAGTTCCTGGGACCTGTGGCAAAATTGATAACAGGAAAGAAGAAGGTCTATCTCTTAGACGGCACGTTTTTGGGTGAGGTTTGAACAATACATGAAAATTCCAAGGTCGTTGACCAAAAACCGGATAAATAAGCGCATACGTTATATTCAATTTTCTGAACCCGCCTTATTGAATATTTTTCAGTTTGGAATACAGATTGTCCAATTGCTCGTATTCTATGACTTGGTGAGCTGCATATCTGAATTCTGGAAATTCCAGACCTTCCTTTATAACTAATATGTATCGCTTATTTTTTTCAATAGCCCTCTCAGATTCAATATTCATTCCTTTGCTAGGATACGCGGATTTTACAAATGCTAGAAATACTTCGCTTTCATCTACTTTTTGAAGGCCGTATTCATAGATTTGCTCGGTCGTAAAATTCTTCCCTCTAAAGATATTATCCAACCAAAAACTGCAGAATACGCTGTGTCCTGCACTTTGCAGACTATCTCGAATATTAGTGAGTATTTCTTCTAATTCTTTTGAATCTTCTCCAGTAAATCTGTACGATAAAAATATGTTACTCATAAAGAAAAATAGGAGCAGAAACTTTAAATGCAGGTGAAGAACTTCAGATGAGCGCATATGTTAGCAGAAATTTTTGTGCCTTATGTTAAACAGTCGACAGCCGCAGTATCTGATGAAATAACCTCTACTATTTTACTATAATTCACAGAGGACTCATAACTTTTTAACAAGTGAGTTATTTTTCAACCAATTGATCTACAAATTCCATTAATTGCCTGGGAGTTTCGTATCCTGACATGGCGTGCCTTAAATATTCCTTTTGTTTGTCCGGGGATAATCTTTCTTGGAACTGGCGATGCAAGTAAATGCTTATACCATAAATATAGTGGTAAGCTTTTCTTGAAGGATTAGTTTTCCAATTTTCAAGATTCATGCGGGTTCTTTCTTCGGTAGAGAAGGGATGATTATCGCAAATATATTCTACTAACTCATCTAGATTCCTGCCTTCGTTGACCCAGATATGAGCGTTGTTTTGCAAATAATCCCTAGTTGCTCTTTGTTCTCTTGCCAGCAATCCATAAAGAGAAAGAGCCTGTTCTACTTCTGGTAGAAAACAAGAAATTGTATCTGCTATACCTTCCCCAGCAAAGGTATGAGGCTCTTGGACTGTTGTAACACCTATTACAGGATTTATTTCACCTCTTGAAATGCCTTTCTTTAGGTTCGCCGCTTGAACAAAATGGCCTCCAACTTCATGCAATGTCCTATTTTCCATATCACCCCTATACCACGTGTGAATAGGATGAAAATTATACCGCAATAAAAATGATCCTTCAGGTGTTGTTGATGTCCATCCCGTCCAGTAGTCTCTTTCTTCTACAAAACGAACTTCATGAGGAAATTCCAGATCGTTAAATCCTAAAGATTCTAGGACAATTGGTATAATAGTTTCTTCACAGCTTTTCACTTGTTGGCGGGCCTCTTCTTTTGAAACTCTTATCCTTGAAGAAAATTGTTCAAATGATTCTGTGTCAGGTTTATAACCTACTTCTCTTAAGAGGGCTTCCATTACTTGTTTTTGTTTTTGTATATCTTGCTCTGGGATTATCTGAGGTCTCACACCGGTTATATTCTCTACGTATTCGTAATATGGTATTTCTTCTCCCATTAAAGCACGAAGAAAATAAGTAGAGGCATTAACTTTTGCTTTAATAAATTCTTCTTGATTATTCTCTGGTTTAATCTCGCTATGCAAATATCTTAATTTCTCTAAAACTTCTTCTCTTGACTCAAATTTCTCTCCTTCTATTGGTGGTATAAGATCAAAATCAATTATGTCTATATCATTCTGCTTCTCTAACTTATCCCAGCCTCTGTACGTTTTAATTATCGCTTCTGTGTCTAACATAAATTAAATTATAATCCTTACATTTTTAAACCTTTAATACCTCCAGAAACGCTTGTTTTTTGCGTACTCTACTTGATTTGGAGCTAGTCTATAAAGTATTTTTTTACAATGACATCTTTCCCTAATTTTTTGGCCTTATCTATAGCATCCTGCACACCTTTGCTGTCATTTACTTGAAACGCATAAAGAACATCACAAGCTTTTACAATATCTGTGTTCCTTGCATAGTAACTTTCAGCATTTGCTTCTGTATACGGTGTATCATCAATAATGGCGTTCGGAGCTAACTCATGAACTCGTTGCAACTGCGAAGTTATTGCCTTAGCTTGAGCTTCTGAGATGACATCCTCTTTTGCTCGTTTCCAATAGTGCGTACAGAACGCTTGTAAAGAAATAGGAAGATAAATCCTAAGTTGAGCTGAGGCATCACCCTCTTCCAGAACCGTTTCAGTTGCAATATAATCAACTCCGAGTGCACCTCCCGTCATGATTCCCCCATCTTCTTTCAGTATCGGTTTGACTATCTCTTCTACATCCCGCAGAATATAATTATTTGTTTTTCTCCAACTACCACTAATAGCAATCCATTTCATAATATTTCATAATGATACAAGGTTAAACATTTATTCCCTCCAAAACCTTTTGTTCTTTGCATATTCAATTTCGTTCTTTAGGACGTCTCAATAAAATTATCCATACACGTTGAATTCTGAACCATTAAGCTTATATATTAATTAATACTTAATAATTATAAGTTAATAACTAATAGTGATCAAAATGCAAGAATTAAAACACTCTCCAACGCTTAACACTGTAATAATGGTAGAAGAAACTTTGAAAAATATGGATGAGAGCGTTATTAGCGTTGCTGAGCTTAAGCGAAGACTTCCAAAACAAGTAAATCATAACACCCTTAAAATTATTCTCGAGTATCTTGAACTGAGCAACAAAATCCTAGTAACAATGCGGGGCATTACATGGATACACAACCCAAATCCAAATTTACAAAAAGCAATTGAAGAAGGCCTTGAATTATGAAAATAATACGAATAAAACTGTCTCCAGAAGCAGAAGAGGTTTATAAACATCTTAATAAAGAAGCTCCCACTTCAAAAATAGAACGTATGATTCTCAGAGCAATAAATCAGAAAGTTGAGTTAATTAAGTTAAACCCTCATTTTGGTGATCCGATTGCTAAGAAATTCTTCCCCGAAGAGTACAAAAGAAGGTATGGAATCACAAACCTTTTCCGTGTTGAACTTCCTACTTTCTGGAGGATGTTGTACACATTAACAGATGGGAAGAGTGAAGTAGAAATAATTGCATTTGTTCTTGATGTTATTGACCATAAAGAATACGATAAAAAGTTTGGATATAAGAGGAAATGAAAGGATAATTATATTTTTAATCCCGCCAAAACCTCTTATGTTTTGCGTATTCTATTTCGCCTTTCAAATGCAGTCGAGGGGAAAGATCAACAAGAAAGCTTAAATATCAAAAAACTAACATAAATTAAGTGATATTATGTCTCATGGCATGTTTGATATAGCTGTAAATGAAGAAATAGTTAATGATAAGAAGGTTTTTGTATCACATTGCTTAAACTTAGGCATAGCCAGCCAAGGAAAAAGCTATGAAGAGGCTATTGAGAACATAAAAGATGCCATTAATTTGTATTTGGAAGAGAATCCAGAAGAACAGTCAAATAAACTGCAGGATTTGCTTCCTCCGATAGCAACAAGGCTGTTCATATGAAATTGCCTGTACTTTCTGCAAACGAAATAATAAAAGCTCTTTCTTCTGTAGGATTCAGTGTCAGCAGGCAGTCCGGCAGCCATTTTATTATGGTTAAAAAAGAACGTAAGGAAAAAGTAACTGTTGTTGTCCCAAAACATAGAGAACTTGCGAAAGGAACTCTATTGAGCATTATTTCTCAAAGTGGAATGAGCAAAGAGGATTTCATAAAATTAGTGAGAAAACACTAATCCCTCCAGAACCTCCTAGACGGCACGTTCTTGGGCAAGTTTTAAATTGTTTATTGTTAATTTATTCTTATGATTGATTATGGTGAGCTTTCTCTAATCACAGCAAATTCTGCACTTGAGATTGATAATTACATTCTTGGCAGAAATAAAAGTTTCGAATATACTGAAAAATTGCTGGAAACGTTTGAAGAGAAACTGTTAAAAAATCCTACTTTTTCTTGGACTTTTTATAATGCCATAAAAAAAGGCACCGACAAGGAATTTGAAAAGGTTTCAGATTTAGCTCCAGAAATGAGTCTTCTAAAATTAGAACTAGATGATATTATAAAATTGCGTGGAAAGGAAGACAGAGCAGAAGATTTGAGGTCATTCCTAATTGAATTATCGGGACAGTTTTCATGTCAATACATTTCAGAAAATCCTCACACAAATCCTTATACACACCACATGGTTGCATAAATTTCTAATCCCTCCAGAATCTCTTGTTCTTTGCATAATCAATCTCGCCTTTCAGGACGTCCTTCAGCAACTCGTCGTCTTTTGTTTGTTTTCTCAGGATTCTGCCTGCAGCTGCTGCGCCGATACCTCTGCCGGCGAGAGCGATGACAGCATCCTTTCCCCTGCTTATGACCATACTAGCCCTGTCCATTAAGTCACTGACAGTGCGCTTTTCTTCATCTGTTAGAGTAACGTCTTTGAGCGACTTCTTTAGAACTCTATCTCTATTATCCACGGTTGATATCACTGAAAGGAGTTTTGCGTGGCATTTGTGGCATGACAAGTTTGAGGGCAAGTCATTCACCACATGCATTGTTGAACTGCCACAATTGCAGCAGACAAGCTTTACGCGTGTTTTAAGCAAACGGTTCTTGAAGATTCCAAATATTTCATGATCTGGTCTTTTTGTTGCAACCAGTTCATATCTCCTTTTTACAGCCATCTCGCCTATTGGTGAAAGCCCTTGCTTTATTGTTGGTTTAAGTTCTTTGTTGTAGATTTTTTGGACGAGCTTCATTGCGCCGTCTATATCCAATTTCTCTTGTATTATTTCATTCAGAGCTTCCTTGTAAGGAAGCTTGTCCTTGTAGACATCGATTATTTTTCTCAGATAAGCTTTACCGTAATCTGCTCTTCTTGATATTATGCCCAATCTTTTAGCTGCATGTATGAATCTCCAAACAAACAGCTCTGTATTAGGAAGGCTTAGGTCAAGAATAACAGGAACTTCTTCTGGCTTCAGATTTTTAATTGTTTCAATAACCTCTTTCCAATTGTCTTGGTGAGGAAGCTTCAGTACAATTCTATAAGCATCTGTCTGCAAGCCAACAGTTCCGTATCTGTTTGTAAGAATTGATGACAAGACTCTGCCCAATGTGTCATTTATCAAAGAACCGTTGCATGAATGTATAACAACATAATTAGCCATTTCGAATGCATCTTTCTCAAGACCGCTGTAATGCTCTATCAGAAGATTTTTATGAGTTGGAACGAATCCCCATTTGTTTTGTTCTCTAATTGTTTCAGTCATTTTCTTTGCAACATTTTTTGATATTGGGTATTGTTTCACTAGCCATAAAATAACATCATTTTCGTCTTCTTGTTTTAGTTTTTCTGATATTTCTTCTCTCATGTCACCGATTCTATTTGCAATTTTTTCTGGTATAGGAATCAACTCGCCTTCCCATGCAGGTATTGCAGCTTCTATGCCACGCATTGGTTCAACCATTACTTTGTCGCGCATTATTTCAAGAACTTTCCAGGCCTGTCCTTTGCATATGAAAGCTGTACCTGGAGAAGCATGCAGTGATATGAATTCTGCATCCAAAGTTCCGACATCTTTCTGTGAAACAATGTCGTGAATCTTATAGTTTTTAACATCAGGAATAGTTGAGAGGTTTTCATAATAATATGTCCAAGCGTCTTTTCTTCGTTTCAAAACAGTACCTTCTGATTCACCATAATTAATCCAAATAAGCCGAAGCTTCTGCATCAAATCACATGCTTCAAAAAATTCATCTCTTGTTAAATCCTTAAATGGATAAGCTCTTTTTATTATCTTATACGCTTTGTCTGCTATGAGTCTATATTCTTCAAGAGCTAGACCAACTATCTGGTGCCCGAGGACGTCAAGAGATTTTGGATATATTCTTGTCGGTTCAACCCAACCAGCAAGAGCTTCTGTAGCAATTGCAGTTGACTCAAAACAGTCATCAGAGTCTGAGGATATTATAACGCTTTCTGAAGTTCGATCAAGACTGTGCCCTGAACGGCCTGTTCGCTGCAATAGCTTATTGACTTGACGAGGCGACTGGAACTGTATAATGAAATCAATTGAACCAATATCTATTCCAAGCTCTAAAGAGCTTGTACAAAAAAGTGATTTTATGTCGCCGTTCTTGAAACCTGTTTCAGCTTCCAATCTTACGCCTTTGGAAAGAGACGAATGATGAGTTTCTATGGCAAGGCTTTTATCCATTGCCTTTATTCTAGAAGACAGAACTTCTGCAGATTCTCTTGTATTCGTGAACGTAAGGACGGATTTCCTTTCTTTTATCAAATCCTTTATCACACGCATCCTAGCAATAACTTCAGGTCCCATGAAGAGATCAGAACTAAGTTCTCTGTCAATTTTCTGAGGTTCAGGTGAATCAACCCTTATCCTTATTTTGCCTTTCTTTTCAACATTGATTATCTTTGGATTCTTTATGCCGATGAAATCTGCAACTTCTTGAGGTGAACCAATTGTTGCAGACAATCCAATTATTCTTGGCTCTTCACCGCCAGATGAAACAATCAGTTCTTTCAATCTTTCAAGTGCAACAGTTAACTGCACACCTCGTTTATTTGTTACAATTTCATGCACTTCATCAACAACAATGAATTTTACATTTTTAAGATGCTCTCTTAAGTTTTTTCCAGTCAATATAGCTTGGAGCGTTTCAGGAGTACTTATCATCATATCAGGAGGGTTTTCTGATTGCATTTTCCTTTCATATGGAGTTGTATCACCATGACGTACGCTTACTTCAAATTCTAGTTCATTGGCCCACCATATAATTCTATCCAACAAATCTCTATTCAATGCCTTAAGCGGTGTAATATATAGAACAGATATGTGCTGAGGTCTGTTTCTAACAACATAATCAAAAACCGGCAGAAGAACAGCTTCTGTTTTACCTGATCCGGTTTCAGATATAGTTAGAACATTTTCTCCTTTAAGAATCGCAGGGATAACTTCTGCCTGTATAGGCGTTGGGCTCTTGAATCTCTTTTTGACAGCTTTTTGTAGACGTTTATCTAAGAGAGAGAAAACTTCTCTTTTCTTTGGTTTTTTCGCTTTCATCTGTATCCCCAATAATTGACATCAAATATATTCCTGCGTGAGCATATCTACTATAGAATAAGGGTTTATATTTGTTCAGTCACAAGAATAAAGAAGGTTTTTCCAATGAAAGTTATCGATATTCTAAAGAAAGGTGGAGGCAATATAATATCAGTAGAGATAGAGCCTCCTAATCCAAAAATACATGACATAGAGCATGTTTACAAAATTCTTGATCCGCTAATTGATCTAGGTATAGATTATGTCAACATAACATACCACGCGGCAAGAATTATAGAATATGATTTAAATGATAATCCAGTACTTGAAACCAGCAAGCCAGGCACAATGGGAGTTTCTGGTGCCATAATGATGAAATATGGGGAAGATGGCATAGAAGCTGTTCCTCATGTTGTTTGCACTAGCTTCAATAAAAATGAAACTGCTGTTTATCTGGTAGATCTTGGATATCTAGGTATAGAAAATGTGATGGCTTTGAGAGGTGATCCTAGAAAGGATACTGATGGAAAATTCTTAACATTCAAACATGAACCAGGAGGCCATGAATATTCGAGTGGTCTCATAAAACAGATTTCTAATCTTAGAAACGGCATTCATCTTGGCGGCAAAAAAGGAATAAAAATTGATTTTTGTATAGGAGCTTCATGCTATCCTGAAGGATTCAATGGATCGAATCCAACTGATGAAATTCCTAGATTAAAGGAAAAGGTTGATGCGGGTGCAGATTACCTAGTTACCCAGATGTTTTTTGATAATTATGATTATTTTAAGCTACGTGAAGAAGCTGAAAAAGCAGGAATACATGTGCCAATAGTTCCAGGATTGTTCCCACTTTTCAAGAAAAAATATTTGGAAACACTTCCAGAGTTTTTTGAATGTAAAATACCTAACGATCTTGCAGAACAAATTGAAAGATATAATCAAAAAGAGGATATAAAAGAAGCTGGAATAGAATGGTGTGTAAAGCAATGCGAAGAACTTTATAGAGAAGGTGTTCCAAGCCTTCATTTTTTTGCAAATAGAGGAGCTCCTGTCAAAGAAGTGATTGAAGCCATTAAATGAATTTAATCAAAATTTGTATGAATTGGGCCCACCCTGGAGCCTTTTCAAAGCTTTTTCTGGTGTTTCCTTTGTAAAATCAGAAATATTTCTTGATAAATCATCAATTGCTTGAGAAAACTCTTCAATTACTTCATCACCATAATCAAGGTTTTTTTGAAACCCCTCAAAATACTCTATACTTTCATTGATTTTATCTGTAATAGTGGATAGAAATTTATTATTATCATATTCTTTTGCTATCATCCAAAAAGAAAAAATACCATAAAGGCAAGAACTTGTATAATTTTCTTTTATTCCATAATATATTGCAGTAGCTCCTAATCCGCCTGCAACTATGTATGGAAATGCGTTCCATAGTGATTGTTTAATTTCCAAATAAGCCGTATTAGTTTTTTCCATAATGATGATAATAAGGGAAAACTATATAAACTTCTTCAACGAACCGATATCAGCAAAATTCAGCTTCATGTTGTCCTTTGCTGCGATGGTTGTGATGCCTGTTTCTTTTTGTATCCAAGCGGCTTCCTTTTCTGCCACGCCTTTAAGCATCTTCATACCGAAATGCGTTAGGACAGCCATCTTCGGTTTTGTTAACTCAATTAGCTTTTTTGCATCACTCGCGTTCATGTGTAATGGCCAATCATCATCTCTAGGTCTTAAGCAGTTTATTATAAGACAATCACAGTCCTTGAAATAATTTTCCTGCCCCTCGAAATATTCTCCATCACTCGTGTATCCTATCTTATTGATTCCTGAGAAAACAAAGCCAATGCCTTTTGGTTCGGCGTGCTTGGTTGGTGTCGCAGTGATTTTTATTTTTCCTAATGAAATAGTATCATCTGGTTTCAATGAGTCATATTTATCGAGCCTGTCTAAATGATATTTTGAAACTCTAGGGTAGAACTCGCCGTCGCCTTTTATAACGCTCTCTGAACCATAGAAAACACCGCGCACTTTTCTTCTGCAGTGCGACATAGCCTCTATAACCATTTCTACGTCAGCATAGTGATCAGGATGGCAATGGCTTACAAAAACACCAGTAAGGTTCAGTATATTAATTTTGTTCTGCTTTGATCTAACAAGCGCACCTGGTCCTGGATCTATAAAAAGCATTTCATTATCCATTTCAATTATCAGTCCGCCGCTTGCACGGAGCTGTTGCGTTACCACGAAGCGGCCTCCGCCTGTACCCAGAAATATTATCTTAGCTTTTTTGGACATGATATCACTTTTTATTTTTTTTCTTCCAGTTTCGTATTGCTTTTTTTATTTTTGGCAAACATTCTTCAGCGGCTTTTACACCTTCGTCTATGAATTCATGGTTATGAAAGTTGTACGTATCTAAAACATTTGACTTGTTTGCCTGAATAACAATCATATAGGGGTTTTTTTCATTGAGGTTGATTTTTGTGGTTTTGTTTCTTAAAATTTCAAAAGCCCTCATTATAGTGTTTGCAATATTAGGATTTTCAATTTTTACATATTGTTTCATAGTTAAATCAACGCCTATGACTATATCAGCGCCCATTTTTTTGACAATATCAACAGGAGTCGGATTTACAATTCCTCCATCAATAAGAAGTTTTCCATTTATTTTTGCAGGAGGAAAGATGCCAGGCAAACTTATGCTGGCTCTTACGGCATCTGTAAGTTTCCCTTTCTTTATTTGAATTTCTTCTCCTGTGCACATATCAGTTGCTATTATCACCAATGGAATTTGAGTATCTGAAAATGATTTATTTTCGATAATTTTTCCAATAAAATTCATTAGTTTGTTTCCAGCGATTAATGATTTTAATGGGGATGCGAAATCAATTAATTTTATTAAATCATATTTTGAAAGATGTATCACTATTTTTTCTAAAGAATTAATTTCTTTGTTTAAAGCATAATATGCGCCTACGATAGAACCTATGCTAGTTCCTGATATAAAATCTATTGGTATATTATTTTTTTCCAGCACTTTCAATACGCCTATATGTGCCAATCCTTTTACTCCACCAGATCCTAATGCTATTCCTATTTTTGGTTCTCTGTTTTTCATTTTCAAGCTTTTTGTTTTTTTGGTCATGATTTCATCTTATTATAATTTGTTTTCTTTTTAAATAATAAAGAAATGTTTATATTATGGTTCTTGAATCAGCAATTGGCTTTCTTACTAGTGATTTGGTAAGAACAATTGTTTTTGAAATAATTCTTTTCATAGTTGCAGGACTATTCATTTGGATAGGTGCGTGGTTTGCTCGTATCAAAAAGAGAACGTTTATCAAAGCTATTATAGCAGCATTTCTAACGGCGTTTGTATCGTCAATATTGATATTGCCTTTTTCCCAGTTCGCGCTGATAGCCGTTACAATATCGCTCATAATTAACATAGCAGTAATAAAATTTGTCTTTTCGACAACATGGAGAAATTCTCTTGTAACATGGATATTCTCTGTTATAGCCCATGTAGTGATTCTGGTTGCGTTGGTTTTAATCGCTGCAATCTTTTAGCCAATAGTTAAGCATTTTATGCTCTGGCACCAATATTATAATCACAACATTCATATTCCTTTTTACAGTCGTAATTCTGCTCAGGATTTTAGATTTATTTAATTTTGGAGATATGTTTAAGGACATTCTCTTAAACTTATCCAATACTGTGATTATACTCATAATAGGATTGTTGATAATCTACATAATCAGAAGAATAACAAAACAACGCCTAATGAGAAAGATATCTTACTATACGGTTTTCATAACTATTGTGACTGCTATCTTTTTCATGTTTTCGGGAAATCTTTTTGAACTCGGAATCTCGTTTGGTATTATAGCTATAGTTCTCACTTTTGTGTTCCAGAATCCAATACTTAGCCTCGTTGCATGGGTATATGTCATAGTCGGAGATGCTTACAGTGAAGGAGATAGGATAAAGATAGGAAACATAAAGGGCGATGTCATTGACATAAACCCAATAAGGACGAAGCTACTTGAAGTGGGTGGAGAATACCTGGCTAATGATCTGCCGAGCGGAAAAACTGTTTATCTTCCAAACGCTGTTTTACTGTCAGAACCTCTTTTCAATTATACTAAAGATTTCAA
>Ga0180009_10004831_pt1 | contig 14703 bp, 12 predicted proteins | sample OS_PC_MetaG_FD_123537 | JGI IMG/M metagenome (GOLD analysis project Ga0180009, IMG submission 123537) | Groundwater microbial communities from the Aspo Hard Rock Laboratory (HRL) deep subsurface site, Sweden - OS_PC_MetaG | ecosystem: Environmental > Aquatic > Deep subsurface > Groundwater...
CCAACCCAACTCATTAGCCTATCTAAATTTAAAAGATCAAATACTGCATGAACATTATTCACTGGTTCTAAACGAACATATTGTGTGGCATTAAAATCCAAATCATTGCTGTCAAAACTATAAACTCCATCTTGAATTTTCAAAACACCTTTACTGCCTTTTTTAAGAGTACCTTTTTTTATACTACCATCAAAAATATTATAATCATCCTCATAAGATCTAAACTGAACAAAATAAGTCGGAGCTTTCAAACCAACCCTAATTCTTGGTTCGGTTCCCAAACGATTGGTAGTGACAATATCCGTCTCTGGAGCAGGCGTGACGACTTCTTCTCCTGCAAAGGCTGGAACTTTGTAATTGGCAGGCGCATCAGATACGACACTAACAGGAATCTCTATCACCGTTCCGTCTAAATCCAAATCATTAATTTTTAATTGAAATTTTGCAGTATATTCACCAACTTTAACAGGTGCGCGAAAGTAAAAGATTTTTCGTAAAAAACCACCCTTTATAACATCTTGTTCCCAACCATCTACGATACTGGCGTTATCCCAATTACTACTAGAAATGACATCTGTTAAACTTTGTAAAGAAAATTTACTCCAATCTTTTTCTCCAGTATTTTGAAAACCAACTATAACCTTCACACTATCACCACCAGTTAATCCACTGACTTTTTTGGGTGTTAGAATTGTCCGATTAACTTCATACCCCTCAATAAGTGCATCACCTTCAGCTAATTCTTTTTCCAAAGCCACTTCAGCTACTGGAACACTGGCTGGAACAACTTTTATTTTTAAATAAAAATACCCGCCTTGGAGCCAGGAGTAATTTTCTGCTGCTAAATAAAATTTTTCTATGTAATCACCAGTTTTAGCTGGCGCTTTTAAATCTATTTTTAATTCGCCAATTTGACCTGGAGGCACTGTACCAATAATTTTGCCCGTCTGTTTTGCACTCAGCCAATTCGTGCCTTTAAACTCTGAACTCCGATCTCTTGGTTCCATTGTATAGGCTGAAATAAAGTGAGCTGGATTACCATTCCAAGTATAGTCACCAGTATTTTTAAATTTAATTGTAACAGTCTTGGTTTTACCAGATTCTATTTCAATTGGGTCAGAAATGGATTGGGATACATATTTGGATGAATAGCCACTATCTCTGATCGTAACTTCCGGCCCCACAGCTTTGGATTTTAAAGGAAAGAGAGCTAAACTTAACAAAAAAACTGTTAAAATAAATTTGTTTTTTCTAAAATCAATTTTCATAAATATTTTTTGGTTATTAGTACTAATAATTATAACAAATTTTGGTTCTTTTGGCTATTACGGTTTTTATAGGAAGGAATTGATAATATTGTATTAACGTGATAATATAGAGAAGTAAATAGTAATTGGTAATTAGTAATTGTGATACATTCTAAGTCTATATTTGCTAGATGTGTAGCATAATTACTAATTACCAATTACTAATTACTTTTTTGTTTTTATGAAATTTATTAATCAAAAAAAGTATGTCTGTTACAAGGAAGGTGGCACATAATACGATCATTCAAATCGTCGGAAAAATATTTTCCACTGCTTTGGGTTTACTGGCTCTCGGCATGATGACTAGATATTTAGGTACTGAACAGTTTGGCTGGTACATTACTGTTATTTCCTTTTTGGGATTTGCCGGTGTTTTGATTGATTTTGGCTTAGTTCCAGTAACAGCCCAGATGATGAACGAGCCAGAACATGACAAGAAAAAATTATTCAAAAATTTACTTAGCTTTAGATTTTTTACTGCACTAATATTTTTAGCTATAGCCCCAGTTATTGCTTGGTTTTTTCCTTACCCCGCCCAAGTAAAACAAGCAATTTGTTTTACGACTATTGCCTTTTTGTGTGTTGCCATGAATCAAGTTTTTTTAGGACTTTATCAGACAAGATTAAAAATGCATATTCAAGTTATTGGTGAAAATATTGGCCGAATTGTTTTGGTAATTGGTCTGTGGTTGCTCATGGCTAGAAATGCACCGTTTCTTCCTCTAATGACAATCGTGGTTTTAAATAGTTTAGCATATACTTCTGTGCTTTGGATCTGCGCCAAAAAAGAAACAGCTGTTGGTTTTGGTTTTAACTGGAGTATTTGGAAAGCAATTATGGTCAAAATGTGGCCAATTGCGATTTCTATAATTTTTAATGTAGTATATTTAAAAGGTGATATAATTATTTTGTCACTTTTTCGAACTCAAAGCGAAGTTGGTCTCTACGGCGCCGCTTACCGAGTGATAGATATCTTGGCGCAGACCGCCATGATGCTTATGGGTGTAATGTTGCCACTTCTAGCTTTTGCCTGGTCTAGACAATTAAAACAAGACTTTAAAAAATATTATCAACAAGCCTTTGATTCTATGATGCTTTTAGCTTTACCAATGGTGGTTGGAACAATTATTTTGGCTGATAAAATTATGCATATTGTTGGTGGTGAAGAATTTGTTATATCTGGCCGACCATTACAGATTTTAGCAATTGCAGTTTTTGGAGTTTATCTCGGTGCAGTCTTTGGTCACTCTGCTGTAGCAATTAATAAACAAAAGCAGACAATGTGGATTTATATTTCTAATGCAGTAATAACTCTAATTGGTTATTTAATTTTTATTCCAAAATTTGGCATGTACGGTGCTGCATGGATGACGGTTTTTTCAGAACTATATGCTGGCCTTCTCCTCTGGGCGACGATAAAGCATTATTCAAAAGAAAAATTACAATTAAGAACTTTTGCCAAAATTATTTTAGCTTCAGCAGTGATGGGGGGTGTTTTACTGCTAATATCTAATCTCAATATTTTTATCTTGATAGTTTTGGGTGTAGTGATATACGGATTTATTTTAGTTTTAACTAAAACCATTTCTAGAGAAACGATTAAAGAAATAGTCGTCTTTAAGAAAACCTAGAACTTACGACTTATGGCTTACGGCTTTCTAATTACTATTTACTTATTACTATTTACATTTATCACTTGGCAACGCTTCTGTTTTGGTTTAGCGCTTTTTTTCTTTCTTCTACCCACCTATCTTATCCGCTTTCATATCGGACCAATTCCAACTACACTTTTAGAAATGATGTTTTTGATTATTGTATTTATTGCTTTATTAAAAAAGGAAACAAGGAACAAGATATACCCACAGGGCATCCCTCTTCGGGGACAAACAAATCTCAAATCTCAAATCTCAAACAATCGTTTTTTATTTTTTGCTGTTACATTATTTTTACTATCCGCAACAATATCTGTTTTCACGTCATCAAATATACTAAAGGCTTTGGGCGAATGGAAAGCTTTTTATGTGGAACCATTTATTTTATTTTTCATTCTAATTACAACTTTAAAACAAGACAGTAAAACAACCAACAGGAACATCTACGCCCTAGTTCTTTCTGGTTTAATAACCTCTATTCTTGCTATTTATCAACATTTTACAGGTTGGATGGTACCTTGGGACTTTTGGCAGAATAATGAAACTTACCGCGTGACTGCTTGGTACGGATTTCCTAATGCAGTTGGATTATTTTTAGCACCAATCTGGCCTCTTGCACTTTATCTTTTGAGAAATAAGATACAAGAAACAAGAAACAAACAAATATCCAAAAACCAAAAACCAAAAATTTTGAAGGTTGGAAATTGGTTTTTGTTTGTCTCTTGTATCTTGTATCTTGCAATAAGCCCTCTCGCAATCTTCTTCGCTAAATCAACTGGTGCCCTCATCGGCCTTGTGGCTGGAATTGGGATTCTTCTACTTGCTTACAAAAAAACCAGACTAACCACCATAATTATTCTGGCTTCTGGCTTCCTAACCCTAATCCTTTTACCACAATCAAATCCAATCAAGCAAGAATTACTACTCCAAGATCGCTCCGGTCAAATCCGTCTCTCAATGTGGTCAGATACATTTGAATTTTTAAAAGACAATCCTATTACAGGTGCAGGACTGGCTTCTTACCAAGAAAAAATTATTCCATACCACACTACTGTAAACGGTGAAGGAATAGAAATCTTCCACCATCCACATAATATATTTTTAACCATGTGGGTAAATCTAGGACTATTTGGCCTGATAGGTTTTGTTTTAATTTTAATCTGGTTTTTCAAAGAAAGTTTATCATTTATCATTTATCATTTATCAAATAACGAAGGAACGATTAGAAAACTTAATAATTTACCAATTTATTTACTAAGCTCGCTCGTGATAATCATAGTCATGGGTCTCGTAGATTCACCATATATAAAAAATGATCTCGCAATATTCTTTTGGCTTTTGCCAACCCTACTACTAAATGTAACTCAAACCTTCAGGTTTGACAAATCGAAGTCACACGCCTAACTCTTAAATTAATCATATGAAAAATTGGAAAACCCCAAAATTAAAAAAACTCGCCCGCACCCTTGCTTTAATAAAAAGCAACGTTGACATGCAAAGCTTTTTGCGTGATCTTTGTACTTTAGAAGAATTAGAAGAACTATCCAATCGCTGGGAGGCCGCCGAACTACTGAACAAAAGTGTTCCTTACCGCGAGGTGGCCAGTAAAACCGGCATGAGCACAACAACGGTAACCAGAATTGCTTACTGGATCAAACATGGCGAAGGCGGATATAAAAAAATGTTTAAAAAATAGTACGTACCATGGTACGTACTAAAACTTATCCACAGCCCACCCTTGACAATGTTTTAATGTAGTAATACAATAATACTATATGAAACTCAAGATTTTACAAAACTTATCACATCACATTAAAGACCTTGTATAGATTGGTGTTTTGCCATTCTAATTCAAGGTCAATAAATCGCTTATACGGCGATTTTTTATTTATATCAAATCTCTAATATATGCAAACAAACTTAAAAATTGCCATACAAAAAAAGGGACACTTACGGAATCAGAGTATCATTTTTTTAAGATCCTTAGGCTTTGATTTTGATAATGACACAACAATCCTTTCTTCAAAATGTTCTAAAACTGGAATTGAGGTGATCTTTTTACGAGATGATGATATACCAAAATATCTAAATAAGGGTCTTGTAGATTTTGGGATAATAGGCAAGGACGTTATTGAAGAAACAAAAGAAACAATCAAAACTACAAAACCACTTGGTTTTAGTAAGTGCAAACTTGTAATTGCTGTTCCAAAAAACAGTAACATCAATAATAAAATCCTTCTGCAAAACAAAACCATAGCTACCACTTACCCCAACGTGCTTAGAAAATATCTAAAAGAAAACAATATTTATGCCAAAGTAATTTATTTATCTGGATCAGTAGAAATTGCCCCCAAGTTAAAGTTATCTGATCTAATATGCGATATTACTCAAACAGGTAACAGTTTAAAACAAAACAACCTGCGGATTATCGAAACAATTCTTGAATCAGAGGCTGTTCTCATTGAAAGCCCAGTAGAAAATTCACAAAAAAACATCTTATTAGATAAACTAGAACAATATGAAAATTGTAAATCTAAAACAATTTAAAAAAACCAACAGGTATAAAAAAATAATAAATCGCGGTAAAGAAAATTACGGGGACATGTTTAAGCTTGTACAAAATATTATGGAAGATGTTAAAAAAAATGGAGATCAAGCAATTAAAAAATATACCCAACAATTTGATAAGGTAAATATTCAAAATATTAAAGTAACAGAAGAAGAAATCGAAAAAGCCTACACAAAAGTAAGTAAAAAATTTTTACAAGCATTAGAGCAAGCAACCAAAAATATAAGCTTGGTACACCAAAACCAAATTCCACTTAATATTCAAAAGATTGTAGAGCCAGAAACAGGTATATGTGTCTGGAAAAAATGGCAACCAATAGAAAAGGTGGGCCTATATGTACCAGGTGGCCGAGCCCTCTACCCGTCATCCGTATTAATGAATGCCATACCAGCAATAGTTGCGGGATGCAAGCAAATAATTATAACAACTCCACCACAAAAAAATGGATTAATTGCCTCGGAACTACTTGTAACAGCTAACGAACTCGGCATAACAGAAATTTACAAAATTGGAGGAATTCAAGCGATAGCAGCCCTGACCTATGGCACTGAAACTGTACCAAAAGTATATAAAGTTGTCGGACCTGGTAATGCTTATGTGACCGCTGCAAAATTAGCAGGATTAATGAGTGGAGAAATTGCCATTGACTCCCCGGCTGGCCCATCTGAAGTGTTTGTTATAGCGGATGAAACAGCCAATCCAAAATTTATAGCAGCCGATCTCATGGCTGATGCTGAACACGGATCTGATTCAGCTCCTGTGTTGGTAACTACTTCAGAAAAAATTGCCAGAGTCGTAATCCAAGAAATTGAAAACAATCTGGATACATTCACCACCAAAGAAAACATAAGGAGATCAATAGAGGAGTATGGTTTGTTTGCGCTTGTTGAAAATATTGATGAAGCAATAAACTTTGCTAACGAATACGCACCTGAGCACATTTGTGTCATGACAAAAAATGCCAGAAAAGTGGCGAACAAAATTACTAATGCTGGTTCTATACTCATTGGTAACTACACCTGTAAATCTGCTGGCGACTATGCCACTGGAGCTAACCATGTTTTACCTACTGGTGGCTCAGCAAAAATGTTTTCTGGTCTTTCTGTCCTTGATTTTGTCAGATTGATTGAATATCAGGAATGCACCAAACAAGGTCTTAAAAGAATAAAAGAAACCATACAAACCTTTGCTGACGTTGAAGGATTGCCAGCTCACAAATATTCATGCGATGTAAGATTTGAATAATATGCCCAATCTAGCCAACAAAAATATACAAAAAATGAAATGCTACAACCCACCTTTGGAAGGTAGGCGTGGTTCTGATTGTTTACTTCTGGATTTTAATGAGAGAACCACGCCTTATGGTGATGTTATAAAAAAAGCATTAGAAAAAATGTTAACCGAAGACAAAATGCAGATTTATCCAGAATATGGTAACGTTGCTAAAGAAATTGCTAATTATACAAAAACAAAACCCCAAAATATTATTATTACAAACGGATCAGATCAAGCAATAGATCTTGTTTTTAGAACTTTTACTAAAACCAACGACGAGGTAATAATTCCTTCACCCAGTTTTGCTATGTTTTATCAATGTGCTAAAAGTGTGGGTAATAAAATAATTAGCCCATTGTATAAAGGAAAAAATTTATCTTTTCCCACGCAAGAAACTCTAGACAAAATCAATTCTAACACTAAATTAATAATAATTTGCAATCCAAATAATCCAACTGGCACTTTGGTTTCAGTGAAAGATATAGAAGCAATTATAAGGAAAGCTCCCAAGGCCGTCGTATTGGTAGACGAAGCTTATGCTGAATTTTCTGGAGTAACCACGATTCCTCTAATAAAAAAATATAAAAATTTAATCATTACTCGTACATTTTCCAAGGCATTTGGCTTAGCAGCACTGAGAATTGGATATGCTATCGGCAATCAAAAAACACTAGTGGAAATGATGAAGGTCCGTGGCCCCTACGATATAAATATGCCTGCTCTTTGCGCAGCCAAGGCTGCTCTAAAAAATCTCAATCCTCTCTATAGTTATGTTGATGAAGTCATGAATATTTCGAAACCAATGCTGGAAAATTATTTTAAAAAAGAAAAAATAAAATTTTATCCAAGCCAAGCAAATTTTATTCTGTTTATACCGCGAGATGCAAGCCAAACTTTTGAATATCTCAAAAATAAAAACTTTCTAACTCGACCAAGAAATGATGGTTTAACAAAAGATACAATTCGTGTAACTTTGGGAACAGCGCAACAAACAGCCGAGTTTATAAATGCTTACAAGAAAATAATCCAAAAAAATCAAAAAAAATATGTATTTATTGACCGCGATGGTACTTTGATCTACGAACCAACACCAAAAGACACTAAACTGGGCGACATACCCTATCAAATAGATAGTTTTGATAAATTAAAAATCCTACCAGGAGTAATTGAAGGTCTACAAGAACTAATAAATAAAAAATATAGGCTTGTTTTAATCTCAAATCAAGATGGGTTAGGTACAAAAAATTTTCCCCAAGCAAATTTTGATGGTGCCCAAAATAAAATGCTTAAAATTTTCAAAGATAATGAAATTGAATTTGAGGAAATTTTTATTTGTTCACATTTACCAGAAGATAATTGCAATTGTCGCAAACCCAAAACAGGCTTATTAGATAATTTCATCAAAAATAAAAATATTGATTGGAAAAAAAGCATTGTCATAGGCAATAGTAATGCTGATAAAGGCTTAGCAAAAAATTTAAAACTCAAATTTATTAAAATAAAAACTAACCAAGCGTTCAAATTAAATATATGAAAAAAAGAACAGCTACAATTAAACGGAACACAAATGAAACTCAAGTCAAAATTAGAGTAAATCTTGATGGTACTGGAAAATATAACATAAATACCGGAATTGGCTTTTTAGACCACATGCTAGAACTTTTTTCCAGACACTCCTTAATTGACCTTAATGCAAAAGCAAGTGGAGATTTAATAGTAGACAAACACCACACTGTTGAGGATATCGGCATTTGTCTAGGACAGGCAATAAATAAAGCTCTGGGTAATAAAAAAGGGATTGGGCGATATGGGTTTTTACTGCCAATGGATGAAAGCCTTGCTCAAGTGGCTATAGATTTGGGCGGAAGAAACTATTTAGTTTTTAAGTATAAACCCAACCGTGAATATGTGGGCGATTTACCAACTGAGTTGATTGAGGACTTTTTTACCGCCTTTTCTGAAAATTTAGGATGCAACTTACATATAGAAATTAAATATGGTCGTAATGAACACCACAAAATAGAAGCAATATTCAAAGCATTTGCAAAAACCATGAAAATGGCAATTGAAAATGATCCTCGCATGAAAAATATGCTTCCAAGCACTAAAGGGAAAATATAATATGATCGCAATAATAAAATACAATGCAGGTAATACAGCCTCGGTTGCAAACGCCTTGGAAAAATTTGGTTACAACTACGAAATTACTGATGACATAGAAAAAATATTAAAAGCAGATAAAGTAATTTTTCCAGGGCAAGGCCGAGCCAAACCAGCTATGAAAGATCTAAAGGCTAAAGGCCTTGATGAAATAATAAAACAAATTAAACAGCCTTTCTTGGGTATTTGTTTGGGAATGCAATTACTTCTCCCATACTCACAAGAAGATAATACAAAATGCTTCAAAATTATTGAAGGAGAAGTTAGACGTTTTTCAAATGATCAAAAAATTCCCCAGATTGGCTGGAACAATCTAAAACAAACACAAAAAAACCCACTATTTGACGGGATTAAAGATAAAAGCTATGTTTACTTTGTAAATTCTTATTATGTAAAAACTGATAATAAAAATATCTTAGCCAGATATAAGTATGGAAACACCTCTGCGGCTGGAATAATTCAAAAGGATAATTTTTATGGTACTCAATTTCACCCAGAAAAATCAGGTAAGGTTGGCTTAAAAATATTAGAAAACTTCTTAAAACTATAATATGCAATTTAGACCTTGTATTGATATACACAATGGAAAAGTAAAACAAATTATTGGCTCAACACTCGCCAACAATTCTTCGGTTACAGAAAATTTTGTAGCAGACAGAGGTGCTTCTTATTTTGCCAATCTATACAAAAAAGATAATTTATTTGGTGGGCACATTATTATGTTAGACAATGAGGAAGAAACAAAAAAACAAGCATTACTCGCCTTAAAATCCTTCCCAAACGGTCTACAGATTGGTGGCGGGATAAATTTGGACAATATAAAAAAATTTATTAATGCTGGAGCCAGCCATGTGATTATCACCTCATATATTTTTGAAAATGGAGAAATTGACTTTGGCAAACTTCAAACTCTTCTTGATGCTGTTGGAAAAAATCGTCTAGTACTAGACCTAAGTTGTAGAAAAAAAGATGGAAAATATTATGTAGTTATAGATCGTTGGCAAACATTTACCAATCTAGAAGTGAACCTAAATACCCTAGACATGCTGACAAAATACTGTGACGAATTTCTTATACACGGTGTGGACAATGAAGGAAAACGACAAGGTATTGAAGAAAAATTACTTAATGTATTGAAAGGCTTCACAAAAATTCCCATAACATATGCTGGTGGAATTAAAGATGTTGACGATATTAAAAAAATAAAAAAAATAGGAAATGAAAAAATAAATTTCACTGTTGGTAGTGCATTAGATATCTTCGGTGGAAATTTATCTTATAAAAAAATCTGTGAAATCTTTAAATAATCCATAAAATCAATGATATGTTAACCAAAAGAATCATCGCCTGTATGGATATAGCCGATGGGCGAGTTAAAAAAGGAACTAATTTTAAAAATCTTCGTGATGCTGGAGATCCTGTTGAACTTGGAAAATTATATAGCAAAAGTGGTATTGATGAATTAATCTTTTTGGATGTAATGGCCACGGTCGAAAATCGTAATACTCTACTTAAGCTTGTCAGCCGTGTTGCAAAAAAAATAAATATTCCATTTGCTATAGGTGGTGGAGTAAAGACAATTGAAGATATTAGAAACCTACTTAATGCTGGAGCGGATAAAGTGTCTATTGGATCCACTGCCGTTACAAATCCTGACTTTATAAATGAAGCATCAAAAGAATTTGGCTCTCAATGTATCATAATCTCAGTTGACCCTAAAAAAGAGGGAGGTTCTTGGAAAATTTATATAAAAGGCGGTCGTGAACGCACAAATCTAGATGCTATAGAATTTTGTAAAGACATGGAACGACGTGGGGCTGGAGAATTGCTTGTTAACTCGCTTGATCGCGATGGAACAAAAGAAGGATATGATATTGAGCTTTTAAAAGCCATCAACAAGGTAACTAATTTACCCGTCATTGCTTCCAGTGGAGCCGGCAAAAAAGAAGATTTTCTAGAAGTATTTAAAAAAACTAATACCAGTGCAGCCCTGTCAGCAAGTTTATTTCACTATAAAAAATTAGTGATTCAAGATTTAAAAAAGTATTTAGCAAATAATAATGTAAACATTAGATTATGAAAACTATAACAAAAAAAATCAATTGGGAAAAGACAGGTGGAATAATACCAGCTATTATTCAAGATGCCCAAACAAATCGTGTGCTTATGCTTGGATATATGAATAAAAAGGCACTCAAAAAAACTATAGAGACGAAAAAAATGTGGTTTTTTAGTCGTACAAAAAAAAGACTTTGGATGAAGGGTGAGGAAAGTAAAAATTATTTATTTCTAAAAAATATAAGTCTTGATTGTGACAATGACACTCTTTTGATAAAAGCGAAACCCGCCGGACCGACCTGTCACTCTGGATCCACATCATGTTTTGGTATAGAGGAAGATAATAAAGAAGTTAATATAAATATAATTGCCGAACTCTATAGTCTGATTGAAGATCGTAAACAAAAAGAACCCGATAAATCTTACACTGCCTCACTCTTTAAAGCCGGTACAGCAAAAATAAACGCAAAAATTATGGAAGAGGCCGAAGAAGTTTGTCGAGCGACTAAAAATGAAACAAAAAAACGCGTAATTGAAGAGAGTGTGGACGTTTTGTATCACCTTATAGTACTCCTAGTTCAAAAAGACATAAAACTAAAACAAATACTCAAAGAAATAAAAAAAAGAAGAAAAAAATAGACCATACTCCTCCCAATGCGGGCAGGTATTGTATGGTCTATTTTTAAAATCTATATTTAAATATATAATTCGTCTAATTCAGAGAAATAAACTCCGGGAGCTACTAATTTATTATATGGCGACTCCGAAGAAATAATACATAATTTTAAAATTAGATTTGATAAGTATGACTCCCGGAGTTTTGCTAATTTACTTCAAAAACTTCTTCAAATACCTCCCTGTATAACTCTTGTTAACTTTCGCAACATCTTTTGGTGTTCCTTGGGCTACAACTTCCCCACCCTTTTTACCACCTTCAGGGCCTAGATCAATTATCCAATCAGCGCATTTTATTACATCCATATTATGTTCAATAATCAAAACAGTATTACCTTTCTCAACTAATTGATTTAAAACATGCAATAATCGTCTAATATCTTCAAAATGCAAACCGGTGGTTGGCTCGTCTAAAATATAAAGTGTCTTACCAGTGGCACGACGAGCAAGTTCAGTGGAGAGCTTTACACGTTGAGCCTCGCCACCTGATAAGGTAGTCGCAGACTGACCTAGGTGAATATAGCCCAAGCCGACATCACGTAAAATTTTTAATTTATCAAAAATGACTGGGGTATCATGAAAAAATCTAGAGCCTTCTTCCACTGTCATATCTAAAACATCAGCAATGTTTTTTTGACGATAGTGAATTTCCAACGCTTCTTTATTATATCTTTTACCCTGACACTCTCCACACTCAACAAATACATCTGATAAAAATTGCATTGGAATTCTTACATAACCATCACCAGCACAAGCCTCACATCGACCCCCGCCTCTTACATTAAAACTAAACTTTCCAGCATCATACCCTCTCATCCTAGCTTCTGGCACAGAAGTAAATAAATCACGAATCGCGCTAAATACTCCAGTATAAGTTGCTGGATTGCTTCTGGGTGTCCGACCGATTGGTGTTTGATCTATGGAAATAACTTTATCAATGTTAGACAGCCCCTTAATTTTTTTGTGTTCTGCAGGTTCAGCTTTAGAACGATAAAAATGCTTAGACAGAGCTCTTCCTAAAATACCATCAATTAAAGTTGATTTTCCTGAACCTGACACACCCGTGACACATACCAGTTTACCCAAAGGAATATCCACATCAATATTTTTTAGATTAAAAGCTTTTGCCCCCTGAATAGTGATTGTTTTACCATTACCCTTATGCAACTTTTTTGGAATTGGAATAGTTTCTTTACGAGTTAAATATTTACCAGTCAAAGACTTAATATTCTTTTTTATTTGAGTTGGTGTACCAAGTGCTACAATCTCACCACCATACTCTCCCGCTCCAGGCCCCACATCTACCACAAAATCTGCAGATTCAATCATGGCATGATCGTGCTCCACTACAATTATAGTATTCCCTTGATCGCGTAAAGATTTTAAAGTGTTAATCAATTTGTCATTATCACAAGAATGAAGACCAATGGATGGTTCGTCTAAAATATAGATAACTCCAGTCAATCCTGTAGAAAGTTGAGTTGACAAACGAACTCTTTGGGCTTCACCACCAGATAGAGTATTTACTGATCTGTCTAGTGATAAATAATATAAACCAACTCTGAGTAAATCGTCTATCCGTTTATTAACTTCTCTAACTATTGGCAATGCGATTGTCAAATCATTTTTAGAAAAATCAATTGGTCCCTTATTCTTGCTATCAGTTAATTTTTTAAAAAAAACACCAGCTTCCCCAACACTCATTTCTACTATATCAGCAATAGAATAATCACCGATCTTTATAGATAAAGATTCTGACTTTAGACGACGCCCATTGCAAATAGAACAAACTCGCTCATGCATATATTGTTCAATTTCCTTTCTAATATATTCAGAATCTGTTTCAGCGTGGCGTTGAGTTAAATTTGGAATAACCCCATCAAAACGTACCTGTTTGTTTCCCACTTCATAAGTTTGACCATCTGTACCATATAAAATTATGTCCATTACCGTACTAGATAACTCTTTAACTGGTTTATTCATGGAGAAATTATGGGCATTAGCCACCTCTGTTAGCAAATTATGATAAAAAGTTTGGTTTCCAACTATCCTCATCCATGGTTGGATTGCGCCCTCTGCTAGAGTTAGTCGTGTATTGGGAATTATTAATTCTGAATCTACCTCCAAAGTAATGCCCAAGCCAGTACATCTTGAACATGCTCCATAGGGACTATTAAAACTAAAACTTCTAGCTTCCACTGCTTCAAATTTTCTCTTGCATTGGCCACAAAGAGCAAGAATTGAATATATATATTCTTCACCGCTATTTTCATCCACGACAACTACTTCACCATTGGACAGATCAACAGCCTTGTCTACTAAAGATGTAATATTCTGTTTTTTAACATCAGTTATTTTTCCCAAAACTAAATCAACTGAATAAATTTTTTCTGGATCAATTTTATATTTACTAAACTCTATCATCTTCATAACAAAGCCATTCAACCGAATCATTTCATAACCTGTTTGCTCCAAATGATTTAAGAGATCTCGGTGTTTTATTTTACTGTCTTTAACTACTGGGGACAAAATTGTCAATTCACCACTAGCGCGTCCCAACTTTCTTATTTCTTCGGTAATCTCCCCCAAAGTATAACTTTGTACCAGCACTTTACACTCTGGACAATACTGCTTGCCTATGCGAGAAAATAGTAAACGTAAATGATCATAAATCTCTGTAACTGTTCCAACAGTTGAGCGTGGATTTTGTGAAACTGTTTTTTGATCAATAGCTATTGTTGGTGATAAGCCGGAAATTTCATCTACATCTGGCCGATCTTGTAGTTCCATAAAACGGCGCGCGTAGGCTGATAAACTTTCAGCATAGCGACGCTGACCTTCGGCATAAATGGTATCAAATGCCAAAGAGGACTTCCCTGATCCGGAAAGTCCTGTAATGACTGTTAATTTATTTTTTGGTATTTCCAGAGAAACGCTTTTTAAATTGTGAACTTTAGCGTTTTTGATGACTATCTTGTTGCTCATAGTTATACTGGTTGATTATATC
>Ga0180009_10004832_pt1 | contig 14700 bp, 14 predicted proteins | sample OS_PC_MetaG_FD_123537 | JGI IMG/M metagenome (GOLD analysis project Ga0180009, IMG submission 123537) | Groundwater microbial communities from the Aspo Hard Rock Laboratory (HRL) deep subsurface site, Sweden - OS_PC_MetaG | ecosystem: Environmental > Aquatic > Deep subsurface > Groundwater...
AGTATTTTAACACTGAAAGGGAAAAAGTAATTTTACATTTTGATATGTAATTTTGACATTTGCTATTTGATTTTTAATTTTACATAAGGGAATATTTTAGCAAAGTTTTTGCCAAAGTTGAGTCTTAAAATAATTTATGAGGTAGCTATGGAACAAGTAAGTCCTACCAGAATGAATTTACTAATGAGAAAAGGTCAGTTAAAGATAACTCTTCATGGAAGAGATCTTCTCAAAAAAAAGAGAGATGTCTTGGTTAAAGAATTTGTTCAAGAAACAAGAAATCTTATTAATAGCCGAAAAAGCCTAAATATGGATTTAAATAAAGCTATTTCCATGTTAATTATAGCTTTATCTATAGACGGACAGCAAAAGATTCGTTCTACTTCTTTTGTCTGCAAAAGAGATCTTAACTTAGAAGTAGAAAAAAAGAATCTTTGGGGAGTAAAGATTCCCCAAATAAAGAAGATTCCCGTCAAGAGAAAAGTAAATGAACGAGGATACTCTTTAATAAGCACCAGCTTCCGCATTGATGAGGTAGCTGCTTCCTTTGAAGAGGTAGTAGAGCATGTAGTAAATATCGCACCTTTAGAGGTAAAGTTAAGAAAATTAGGTGAAGAGATCCAGAAAACCACCCGAAGAGTTAATGCCATGGAAGAGGTATTAATTCCCTCGATAGTAAAAGATATAAATTTTATTAAAGAAGTCCTTACCGAGAGAGAAAGAGAAGATTTGTATTGCTTGAAAAAGGTTAAAAAGAAGAAAGGTAGACATTAATTAAATAATTCTCCTTTGACTTAATCGTCACTTGGTCCAGTCGTAAATTCTATAATCCTTCAGAAGGAAAGAAGATAAAAATTAATAAAAAGCATTTCTTAAAGACAGTCTTTACTACTCTTTTCCTCTTTAATCTCTTCCTTATTCCTAAAGTTTACTCTACTCTTTCCCAAAAAGATGAAACATTTAAGACTACTTTAAGTAATGGTTTAACGGTAATCATAAAAGAAGTTCATTCTTCTCCCGTTGTATCGGTTTCTTTGTGGCTAAAAAAAGGAAGCGCCGATGAAGGGAAATATTTGGGTTCTGGTATTTCTCATTTTATTGAACATCTGCTTTTTAAAGGAACTAAAGAGAGAACTACCACCCAAATTGCTAATACGATCAGAGAAGTAGGAGGAGACTTAAATGGTTTTACTTCTCATAACTACACCGGCTACTCGATTAGCCTTCCAAAGGCTTACTATGAAAGAGCTATTGATATTCTGGCTGATATTTTAATAAATCCTACCTTCGAGCCTCAAGAATTAGAAAAAGAGAGAGAAGTTATTCTTAAAGAAATAAATATGAATTTAGATGACCATGAACGGTATCTATCTCAACTTTTATGGTCAACCGCTTACTCTCTTCATCCTTATCAATACCCCATTATTGGTCTTAAAGAAAATTTTGAAAAACTGACCCGTGAAGATTTAATAAAGCATTACCAAGACACTTATCTTCCTTCTAACTTAGCCTTAGTCTTAACAGGAGACATAAAAACCAACCAAGCCTTTGATAAGGTAAAGAGGTATTTTTCTAACTTAAAGCCCTCTCTTTCTCTTCCTCCTTATCTTCCAGAAGAACCAAGACAATTAGGATTAAAAACAATAGAAGAAGAAAGAGAAGTAAGTAAGGTCTATTTAATGATGGGTTATCACGGACCAAGTATTCAAAGTGATGATCTTTATGCTTTAGATTTATTATCTTCAATCTTAAGTGAAGGCAGTTCTTCTCTATTTAATAAAATACTACGAGAAGAAAAACAAGTAGTTTATGATGTCTCTACCTTCTCTTGGACTCCTAATCACCCTGGTCTTTTTGGAATAAAAGCTACTTTAGAGATTAAAAATAAGGAGAAAGCCATCCAGGAAATCTTAAGTATTATCGAAGAACTTAAGACTAAAGGAGTCTTAGAAGACGAGCTAAAGAAAGGAAAGAAGAAAATACTTGCTTCTCAAATATTTTCAAAAGAGACCATGGAAGGTATTGCCCAAGAATTAGCTCTAAATGAACTTTTTACCGGTAATGTTGAGTTTAACTTAAAATATATAGAAGAAATTAATAAAGTAACCAATGAAGATATCCAAAAAGTAGTTAAGAGGTACTTAAATAAAGACAATTTAACTTTAGCCCTGATTACCCCTAAAGGAAGTAAGGTTGGGAAAGAAGACCACTTAAGATCTTCTTTCCCAAATAAAATTACCAAAAGAGTGCTCTCTAACGGGATAACTTTACTTCTCCAAGAAAATAAGGCTAACCCCGTGGTATGTTTAAACGCAATGTTTCTTGGTGGAGTAAGATTAGAAAACAAAGAAAATAATGGCCTTTGTCATTTAACTAATTCTCTAATCTTAAAAGGAACTACTCATAAATCAGCCCAAGAAATTAGTAAAAAAATAGAGTTGGCAGGGGGAAGGATTGAGACTTACTCGGTCAATAATTATTTTGGCTGTCAAGTAAATATCTTAAAAGAAGATCTTGATTTAGGGCTTGAAATCTTAAGTGAGGTGATTTGTTATCCTATCTTTTTAGAAGAAGAGATCTCAAAAGAAAAAAAGGCCAGCTTGTCTTTAATCTTAAGTCAACAAGACAGCTTATTTGAAGCCGGAAAGAAGATGATTAGAGAAGCCCTATGGAAAAAGCATCCTTACCGATTTTATTACGCCGGAAGTAAGGAAAGCGTAGAAAATATTAAGCAAAAAGATATCATTGATTTTCATAAAAAATACTTCTGTGCTTCTAATATGATCTTATCCATCTCTGGAGAGGTAAACGAAGAAGAAGTAGTAAGAAAAACAGAGAAAGCTTTTGCTCCTTTAAACCTTTCAGAAAAAATAAAGATAATTACCCCCAAAGAAGAACCTCAAAAAGAATTTTGTAAGCTAGTAGAAAGCAGAGATCAAGAACAAACTTTAATCTTATTTGGATACCATATTGTTCCAATGAATCATCCTGATATGTTAATCTTTGAGGTCTTATCTTCCATTCTTAATGGACAAGGAAGCCGTCTTTTTTACGAATTAAGGGATAAGAAAGGGCTAGCTTATTATCTAGGAACTTTTTCTTTTATAGGAAATGATCCAGGAGCTTATGTTTTTTATATTGGCACGACAGAAGATAAGGTAGATGAAGCTATCTCAGGTATATTTAAAGAGATTGAAAGATTAAAAGAAGAAGATGTCATGGAGGAAGAATTAAATAAAGCTAAGAAAGATATCATAGCCAGTAAGATATTAGGACTTCAGTCTAATGAAGCCAAGGCTATGGAAATGGCCAGCAATGAAGTATTAGGTTTAGGATATGATTATAGTAAAAAAATAGAGGAATTAGTGAATAAAGTAAGTCAGGATGACTTACGGAAAATTGCCTTGAAGTATTTTGAAAAAAATAATCTATCTTTAGTCATAATCAAACCTAAATCAAAAAAGTAACAGGCATTACTTCCTTAGTTTCAAAAAGCATCTTTAACTACAAAAATATCAAGAGTTTATGAAGATATTAATCTTAGGCACAGGAGCAATTGGTTCAGTATTTGGTGGTTTTTTGGCTAAGAGTGGCCATCAAGTAACCTTGGTGGGAAAACTACCTCATCTGGAGGTAATTAAGCAACAAGGATTAAAGATTTCAGGAATTTGGGGAGAATATCTAATTACTCAAAACTTAATACTTGGCTTAAATTTGGAAGAAATTTTAAGAAATAGCCAAAAAAGTTTTGATTTAGTCTTAATTTGTGTCAAGTCTTACGACACAGAAAAGATAGTTAAGGAATATTTACCAGTAATTAAAGAATCTTCATATATTATTTCCTTACAAAATGGTTTAGGTAATCTCGAGATAATTTCTAGCTTAGTAGAAAAAGAGAAGATTATTGCCGCTAGAGTAATATTTGGGGCAAAAGTAGAAAGTCCTGGCCATGTCAAGGTAACTGTCTATGCTGATCAAGTAATGTTAGGAAGTATAGATAACGTTATTTCTTTTGAGAAGTTAGAAGAAGTAGCCCAAATTATTTCTACTTCCGGCATTCCTTGTCAGGCAACTAAAGAGATAAATAAATATCTTTGGGCAAAAGTATTGTATAATTGTAGCTTAAATGGCTTAGCCGCTATCCTCGAAGTTACTTATGGTGAATTAGGAGCTTATCAAGAAACCAGGAAGATTATGCTAGATATCTGCAAAGAGATATTTATGGTGGCTAAAATTAAAAAGATAGAATTCTTTTGGGAAAGACCAGAAGAATATTTTGATTATTTAATAAATAAACAAATTCCTCCCACTGCTTTTCACCATGCTTCTATGAGGCAAGACATTAAGAACCAGAAAAAGACAGAGATTGAGGCTTTAAATGGAGCCATTGTCAGATTAGCTAAAGAAGAAGGATTAGAAGTACCAGTGAACAATTTTATTACTTCTCTTATCAAAAGCAAAGAAAAGACTTACTTAAGTTAGCCCTGGCCACTGCTCGAAACTATCTTCTACAAGAGCTTCGCCCTTATGACGCTCAAGAATACTCGGACTTGCTCGCATTTCTTGGCTCTCACCTCATCGAAGAGAAAACTGCTTTCTTCTTCGTGGCAGCTCCTACGCAGTCTATGATGTCTATGATTTTTTTCAAATTCATAGACAATAAAATACTTGCAAAATGTAAAAGTCTATGGTATTTTGAAGTTATGAGAAAAAAATTATTGCCTCTCTTAATATGGACAATGATCAGTTACTTCCTAAGCTTTCCCCTTTCTTATTCTCAAGAGACAACCTCTCTAACTACTAAGATTACCTTTCTGGTTGGGACAGTCGAAGTTCAAAAAAAAGGAGAAACCACCTGGAAGAAAGCCAAGATTGACTTAATTCTTTCCAAGCACGATAAAATAAAGACATGGAAAGATTCTTTAGTTGAAATCTTGCTTTCTAATTTCTCGGTAGTTCGCTTAGGAGAATTAACTACTGTAGAAATCTCAAAACTTCAAGATAATCTTCAAGATAATAAGGAAAAAGAAAATTTATTAAATATCTTGTTTGGAGATATCTGGATTAAGACTTTAAAACTTATTGATAGAGATGCCAGGATAAAAATAATGTCCCCCATTGCGGTAGCAGGAATTCGAGGAACTGTCCTTAGTGCTAAAGTAATGGAAGATTCTTCAACCTCTGTTAATGTTTACCAAGGAGAAGTAAGGGTAAATAACCTTCCTCCTAAAAAAGAAACAAAAATAGAGAAAAAAGAAGGATTATATGAAATAGCTAAAACTTACGAAGAAACAGCCAAGCCTTATCATGAAGTTTCTTGCCAGGAGTGGTGTGAAATAGTGAAGGAGATGGAACGGATAACTATCTCACCTGATGGAAGTTATAAAAAATCTCAAATCGATCAAGAAGCAATAGGTTTAGACTCTTGGGTCAAGTGGAATAGAGAAAGAGATAAGTCACTTGAAAGTCTAAAAGATGACCTAAAAGATGAAAGGATAAAAGACATTAAGGAATAATCTTCCTTTTGAAATAAAACTTCTCTATCTTAGAAAAAAGCCTTACTTTAAGTCTTTCCTTTAATCTAATATATCCTTTATTAATAATATATCCTTTATTAACTTTTTATTTATATTTTTACTTATATTTTTATTTATAGGAGATTTATGTTACGTCTTCTTAGAAAAAAGACAAAGGTTGTCTTATGGATAGTAATAGTAGCTTTTGTAGGGACTATATTTCTTGTTTGGGGAATGAAGACTTATCAATCATCATCTGAGCCAATGATCGCTTCTATTAATGATACTGAAATCTCTCCGGCTGAATTTAATAGCTTGTATCAACAATACTTAGATATTTATCAAAATTTATATAAAGTTAGTCTTAATAAAGACATGCTTTTGAAATTAGAAAAGACTATTGTAGAAAATATAATTCATAATCATATCTTATTAAACGAAGCTCATCAACAAGGGATTAAAGTAAGCGACCAAGAGATAATTGATCAAATTAAAAAATCTTTTGTCGATAAAGAAGGTAAATTTGATGTGAATTTTTATAATAATTATATAAAAAATGCCCCTGCTGCTTGGTGGCATAGCCAAGAACTAAGAATTAAAAATAGCTTAACGATTCAAAAGCTCGAAGAGCTTATTAAAGAACAAGTGAAAGTTAGCCCAAAAGAACTATTTGATTTTTATCAAAAAGAGTATGTTCGGGCATCTCTTTACCATATCTTAATTGATCCTAAGAAATGTTTAACTGAAGAAATGATCAATACTTACTACACCAAAAATAAACATAAATTTACTAAACCCCTGCAAATTAGAGCAAGCCATATATTAATTAAGCTTAGCCCTAAAGCCAGTAAGATTGAAAACCAAAAAGCTAAAGAGAAGATTACTAAGATCTTAGAAATGATTAAAAAAGGAGAAGATTTTTCTAAATTAGCTAAAGAATATTCAGCCTGCCCTAGTAAAGATAAGGGAGGAGATTTAGGTTATTTTAGTCGTGAAACGATGGTTCCTGAATTTGAAGAAGTAGCTTTTGCTTTAAAACTTAACCAAGTAAGTGATATCGTAAAGACAAAATTTGGCTACCATATTATTAAACTTACAGAGAAAAAAGAGAAAGAATATAAAAGTTTATCCGAAGCAAGAGAAGAGATTATTAAGCTTCTCTCTAAAGAAGCTGATAAGATAGCCAATAAAAAGGCTTTATCGATCTGGCAAGAACTACAAAATAAGAAGGTTAACTTTAAAGATATAGCCAGGAGATATTCTCATGCTCCTAGCCAAAAAGAAGGAGGATACTTAGGAATTATCCCTAAAAACTTGGCCTCTGCTAATTTTGAACCAAATAAGATGGTTAAATTAAAGGAAGAAATTATTCAAGGTTGGGAAATAGATCCTGCTTTTATGAAAGTAGCTTTTACTTTAAAAGAAGATTCCATCAGTAAAACAGTAAAGTCATCTTTAGGATACCATATTATTAAACTCGAAAGACTAATCCTTCCTTCCCAGGAAGATTTTAAAAAAGAGAAAGAAAATATCAAGTCCCGCTTCCTTACAGAAAAAAAGGACACTCTCTTTGATGGTTGGTATCAAGAAGTAAAATCAAGATACAAAGTGGTAGTAAATAGCAAATTTAAAAGATAATTACTCTTTTCTTGATTATATTACTCCGTCGCTCCATTATCCCCCACCATTATCCCCCAGGCAGGCACGCAGACAGGTGAGACTGCGACTCTTTGAGATAAATAAATCAGTAAACTTAACAACGTCCCCTGGGTTTATATTCACAGTGAAAATTCAACAAGAGGAAGGACATGTAATTCATTTTCTTTTATCCACCTGACATAATCGAGGGTATTTTTGTATTTATCTTCTATTGCGTTTCCTTGGGATGATGCCAATATTTTTTCTAATTCACTCAAAATATCTTTAGAAAAAGGAGAAGGCATTATCCCATTGAAAGCATAGGTTAATTTAATATTATCTTTTGTAGGAACTTTATATTTATGCAATAGCCTGGAATTTAATAACATTCCTAACTCATTTGGATAATTTTCCTCTATATCATTAACACAGTATGGGGCTATGGAAATTCCTATCCAATTTTGCTCCTTTTCCCACTTAACCGCATTAACTACGGCACGGCCCAAGATCATATATATTTCTTTTGATAAGGAGTAATCCTCTGTATGTGTTATCTTGCCTGTGACAAGTTGTTGCGTCTCAGTTCTATATTTACCAGTAATTTTCTTTTCTGACACCTCAAAACTATCATAAACCAATGCTCCTCTTATGGGAGCAAACGGTATATTCTTATTGTAAGGGGGGAAAGTATAAATCATCTGGTTTACATAATAAACGAGGAGCAAAATTGCTTCCTTTTGTCGATCATAATTATCAATCCAAAGGAATAGGGAATCTGACAGATAATTCCATTTTAAGATACAATTATCACTCTGCTTGACATTTCTTTTATCTAACCAAGACATTGATTCTTTTGTAGTTTCTTCATACCAAGCTAAAACATGCTTTAAAGGCTCTTTTAAAACAAAGTCTGAAAAGCCAAGAAAATCAATAAGTAACAAGAATCCTTTGCAGGCCATAGCGCATACTTCCTTCCAATAGGGTGCTGATTTTTAATGGATTCAGGAATATTATTTGCTGCTTCACCAATAATTTCAATCGCCCTTTGAAGTGGACCCAATTGTCAAGACAGAAATTAGGGTTATATTTGTTACAGTTTTAGGCTACCTTAAATATTGATTGATTAATTGTAAAATGGACATCCTTCCTGAGCCTAAATTGTAACATATCTCCCTGTCCGAATTTTGGGGTCCATTATAATCACCTGGTTTAAGATGGGCAGTGGACATGGATTTACAACTGTCGATTTTTTATCAAATCGTTACCTAATCGTTACCTAATCGTTACCTTTTTAATCTATAAGTTACAGATCTGCCTTTACCTTCCTTTACCATGATATTCTTTTCAACCAAGTTTTTGAGTTCCAAAAACGCTGTCTTGTTAGAAATTTTGTTTAATTTCATATATGTCTTTCTACTAATTACTTCGTTCTCTTTCAAATATTCTATTGCACTTTTCTGTCTTTCGTTTATTTCAAGCACATGAAGTTTTTGTTTCTCAATTTCTTGTTCAAAGGTTCTTCCTGGACCAATTAAAGTGACTTCGAAACCACCAGAAAGGTTTTGAAATTCCGGCTCAGGTAAATTATTCTGTTTCATTTCTTCCATTACTCGATTAGTCCCTTTGCCCCACTGCTCAATATATTTTATCAGAAACAGTTTATCAGCAAGGAGTTTATTCCTTGGGATTGATTTATGTTTTTTCTTCAGGTCTTCAGGAATTAATGGTTGCGGGAGTCCTCCGGGATTCCAGACCTCTATCCGGTCATCATATATAGATAATTGAATCTGCGAATTAGAGAGATAATCATGATGGGCTACCTGTTTAAAAAAGTTGACATAGGGGCTTTTTTATGTTATTATATATAATAAATTAACCAAGGAGAAAAGGTATGGATACTAATACAACAAAGAACAAACCGTCTCTTCTAACCCAGAACAAATACCTTAAAAATTCCGTCATACGCCGCAAAATGACGCTGATTAGTGTTTATAATTCATGTCTTATTGAAGGTGTCTCCTGCCCAGAACTAAAATCTGAAATTCTAAAGCTCAAAGATAAGAGATAATCACTTTCCAAACTCTTCTATTGATTTTACAAGAACTTCCTTGATGAGAGACTTTAGTGGCTCATAATTCTGTTTATACCCTTGCGTAACTGCCTTAATGTAATTATCTCTGGTTCTTCTTTTAGAAAAATCAAAGTCCAGAACAGGAAAATCCGATTGTAATGCCATTAAATCAGAAATGAGGCGAGCTATTCTGCCATTTCCTTCTCTAAAGGGATGAACAAGCAGAAATTCGCTATGAACAATAGCAATGGAATTTGCCACATCATCAATATGGCCGGCTTTGCAAGGGGTATGGACAAGCAAGGTATCTTTCTCAAACTCAGTCATATTTTTTGCCACCAGATAGGCAGGTGGCCAAGTAAAGCCTCCTTTGCTTAAATTTACCTTCCTGTAATTTCCTGCCCACTCATATATTTTCCCAAAAAATTTATAGTGCATTTCTTTGATTAAATCCTTTGTGATAGGGTCATCTTTTGAGATAACTCGGTAATAGTATTCCTGAGTCTCAAGAAGTGCCTGAGTTTCCAGATGATCCATCTTCCTCTTGCCGGTAATTCCAAGTTTGTTTTTAAGAACTCTACCCCGTGAACCAGATTGAAACTCCGCTTCAATTAGCCCTTCTGTAGAATATTTAGATATCATCTTCTTTTCTCCATAATTCTGTCAGTTAATGGGACGCAGAACCTGTCCTGATGAAAATCAGGATTGCCGCAGATTATCAGGATTCTGAGGCTTTGCTCTGAAAAGCCAGAACCCAAATCAGATGTAAGCCGTTTAGAAATATCCTTCAACAAATAGTCACCATAACCCGCTCTCTTTTCCCCTCTCTGCTCACCCTCCACAATCAGCTTTCCCACATTCCAATACGCTTCGACCATGATAAAATTGACCGCTCCTATGGCTCGCGTCCGCGACTCTGTTAAAATTGCCTTGATGTTTTTATACAATTGGCTGCTTGTGGTTACTTTGTTTTCTTCTTTGTTTTTGCTTGACATTTAATGCCCCCTTTTTATGATTTTACAGAATCATCTGGATTTAAGATGGGCGGTGGCCATGGGTTTCCAGCTGTCTCCCGCAACTATCCTACTTTTTCATATGGATAATTGTTCTTTATATTTCTATGGAGATATGAGCCAGCAGAAGATGCATTTTTTAATTGTTCAAATTCCATGATTGGCACATTTTTATACTCGTAAATTGCTCCTGAAAGGAATTCAACTCTTAAAATTTGTGTATCTTCGCTATACCCAATGCCTTCAATATTTGAAGAAACTACAGGAATCATCTTCATCTCAGACATAACATACTCCTTTTTTAATTAAGCTTTTGATTACGCCATAAATCAACAGTTGTTTCAAAATCGCTTTCCTTACGATCAGGCCTTTCCTTTCGCCATTCCTTAGACACCTCAGGGTCTACGCTTCTGGGAGCTTTTGAAATTTTCTCAAATTTAACACGTGAAGGGATCTTTACGCCTTCTCCCATAATCAATCCTTCACCAGTTCTTAGGCTCGGCAATAATGCCATCATATCGCATAATTCATCTTGCACCGCAGCGGAAACATGGCCCCTATCACCTTTATTGGTCATCCGCAAAGCTATCAACGTACCACATTGACTTAATACCGTCTCATCTAATTCAGTTGGTCTTTGCGTTACCAAAAGCAATCCCACTCCATACTTTCTGCCTTCTTTAGCTATAGTCTGAATAGTCCTTGAGGAAATTGAATTCTCTCCTGCTTTTAAATAGCTATGTGCTTCCTCTAAAACTAAAAGTAAAGGCTGTTTTCTCCCTCCAACAGGTAAGTTTTGGCCCCAAAATAATGCATCGTACATTATTTTCAATAATGACCCTGAAATAGAGGACATTATAATAGATGGAACGCCAGACAAATCTAATATAGTAACCGTCTTGTCATGCCCTAACCATTCTAATAATAAATAATCTAAATCGTTACTTACCTTTCCTGTTAAATCAGGCATAAAGCCACCGGGTTCATATAAGAACTTAAAACGCTGATCTATTATTCTATTTCTCATCCCGTCCAAAAATCCAAGTATTCCCTTTGCTTGAAGATTAAGAAACGGACTACCGCTTCCAAGGCTAGCTGGTTCATATTCATTTGATTTTAGTTGATCGGGATTTCCTTGACTTTTTAGTATCACTGTCTCTGGTTTTCTGTTTTCTCTAAAAGTCTGTCGCTCAAAATCATCTAACTCAAACCATAATTGTTTCAGACTAAAGGGGATTGGGCTATCAGAAGTAATAGCAGCTTCGTTTGGTTTATTCTTGAGATATTGAATTGAATTGATTTTTTTCTCCAGAATTTTTGCTCTAACATAATCTTTTTGTTGATCATTCAGATTTCCAGGAAAAGACCTCATTAATTCATCAAATGGGAGTGCCCAGAAAGGAATATGTAACTCCGATTGTCCTTTACTTTTATCGGCTTTTACTTTAAATACCTTGCTGTAGTTATTTAATGTCTCATCATATTCACCATGTGGGTCAATTAATAAAATTCTTGCACTCTTAAATTCTCCTTTTGCAATAGATTCCAACATCACTGCGACGGTATTCGATTTACCACTTCCTGTTGAACCAACAATTGCACAATGCCTCGTGACTAACTTATCCAATTCTATTTTAGCAGGCAAGCTTTCCGAAACACTTATATTCCCCACGGTAATTGAGTTGTTTTCATCAAACCCACCATAAATAATATTCAAATCATCCAAGGTAACTAAATGAACCTCATCTTCGGCAGTTGGAAATTGTGTAACCCCCCTTTCAAACTTATTGCCCACCCTTTCTCCAACCAATACTAAACTCATCCATCTGGTACTGAAATTTCGTTCGTATTCTTGAAGAGCTATTTCTTTAAGAGATTCCGGGATTGCATCTGCTCCAACTTGTGTTACGATTCCATACAGATTTGCATATCCTAAAGGTATTCGCAAAAAAGAACCTATTTGTCCAACACGGTAGACCAAGCCATTAATTATTGGCATAGTGGACTTGAGGCTTTCGGACATCTTAACAGAAATGCGATTGCCATTAATGCTAATAACTTTTCCTACCAATGTATCTTTGTTATTATTCATTTTTTCTCCTCTGTAGTTACATAATTTTTGTAATTCAGATATGTTAAGAATTCAACAAATTTTGCAAAATCGTGTAACTTAAAATTTCCTTTTCCGGTCCACTCCTTTTCTGGTTCAATTACATCTTCGTCAAAATATAGGCTTATAATAATTGAATCATCTTTAGCAGGCTTGGTTTTCAACCTCCAGCTACCAAATTTTCCCCCGATAACAGCATTGTTTTTTCCGTATACGGATAACTTCGATTGACCCTTTCCCAATTTGGCAACATGTGAATCCTCATTTAGTTCATCAAAATATAATGCTATAACATGCGAGGTTCTTGTTTTTTCTAATGCATTTAATAAAACATCATTGATGTGTTGATCGCTAAACGAATATCCACATATAAACAAGACTCCATCATTTTCTTTTATAAATTGTGCGAGCCTGTCCATAAAACTTACATAAGGTTGTTTTTTTGAATTATCATACTTAAGTAAAGAAGGGAAAACTATAATGGTCGAATCATCTTGATACCTTCTTATAATCTTATTAGCTTTTCTATCCGGATACCACCCTAACGATCCATGCAATTTCCATAGTTTTGTATATTGAGGAAGGAATGTTAAATCTTCTACAGATGAGCTACTAAAAAAAGGTTCAAAACTGCCAACAAAACCATCAAAATAAGGCACATTGTGATGTTCTAATCCTAATTCAAGTAAATAGTCATAATTGGTGGTGAATATTTCCACAGGTAATTTCCGAGATGCCTGAGCAATCCATTGCGCAAAATCACAATGCAACAGATTACTTATGAAAGAATCCTTCTTCTTATGAACTGAGGATAGCTCTATTATTTCTTTTTCGATCTTTTTTCTTAGCAGCTCAAAATCTTTTTTAGTTAATCCACAAAGCTTTTCATTGCCTATAACTTGTTCCTTTTGGGTGATGTTAGACAAAATATATTCTATGTAATAACCAATCTTTGATTCTTCAAACTCCTCCTTAATCATTTGTAATGCCTTTTTATATTCTTCTTCGCTAATTGAATCGATTATTCTTTGTGTCATTTCCTTAATACCAGGAATGACGGAATTTTTACTAGCACCCTCTTTCACTGCCATAGATGTTCCAGCACCAAACATAAAGCCTAATCTTTTGGTATCGGATATCAAGATTTGCTGTAAACCCCTAACAAACTCTCTGGGATCATGTGTTAATTCCATATTGTACCTCGCTTAACTTTAATCTGAATCTCCCCAAATTTCTTTAATCTTTTCCTTGATCTTGCCCTCAAAAATTACGATGAGTTTTTTGTTTCCGTTGATTATCTTTTGTTCGCTTTCGATTTTGTTGACTATTCCTTTTTGTGTTTCAATGGGTGGTAGATGGATTTTATAGTTTTCTACGAAATCCTTAGTTAACCGTTGTTGCCCAGCCGAACCAGTCATATTGTTTTTGCCTTCTTTTAAAAAATTATCTGATGATATAAAGAGATAAATCCATTCGGGTAATATTTGTTCACTACTACGCAATACAATAAATTCTGTCGAGCCGAAACCTATACCATTCTTTGAATTTCTTACAATTCCAGATTTTCCGTTTTCAAAGCAGGGCGTTATTTTTGCAAGCAAAACATCATTGTCTTGAAAATAAGTATATCCTTTTAGCACATCTTTCAACTCCTTTGACTGCTTAAAAGAAAAATTCATATCTTTTTGTTGCAAATCAGACATAGGCAGAAAAGAAACCTCTAATTCTGGATCCAATGATTTGATCTCGGTTTTCTTTGGATCTATTTCAACAACCTCCCCCAATTCCACCATTTCCCAGCTCGGGTCAATTTTGATGGTTGGTTTGTAGTTTTCAATGATCTGTTTGGCGCCGTTGATAATTTTTTGGTATCCGTCTAACTCGGCAACGATTTCTTCCTGGATTTCGAGAGGGGGGAGGGGAATTTGAACTTTTTTCAATGTGCCTACAGAAACAAAATTAAAAGAAGTTTTACCACTTAAACGAACTAACTCTTCCTTAAAAAATGAAGATATCCAAAATAAATACTCTGGAATTACTTTTTTGCAAAACTCGCTTTTTACTGCAAGACCATTAAACTGTTGATTAGTCGTTAATCTAATCTTTGCTAATGCATATTCACCAACTGAAGCTGTACAACACAATAAAACACTTTTCTCTGGCAACAATTTTATACTTGTTTCTTTTAATGCCTTATCGGTAATTTTTTGCTTTGTTGAATAAATAATTCTTCTGTAACAGCAAAATGAAAATGTCCTGTTTTCCGTTAAATAGAAATGTCCTATTTTGTATTAGATAAAAATGATCTTTTATATGGGTTTATTTTAAACTTCCTCCAAGGGTGATCCAATG